>Ga0256846_1000497_pt1 | contig 15846 bp, 14 predicted proteins | sample TevniametaG_FD_189098 | JGI IMG/M metagenome (GOLD analysis project Ga0256846, IMG submission 189098) | Tube worm associated microbial communities from hydrothermal vent at the East Pacific Rise, Pacific Ocean - Tevnia | ecosystem: Host-associated > Annelida > Integument > Unclassified ...
CCTCATACTTAGATATAATTATATCCCAAGGATTTGACGGAATCTACCTCGATAAAATTGATTCCTACGAAAATTTCCTCAACCGATAATTGCTACAAAATTATCCGGTATTTTTAATCCTCTAAAAGTGCCTGAATGAGAAAAATAGATAGCAAGATATTGGAACAGATTTAACTCTGCCACACTCCTTGCAAAAGGATAAAAATGTTGTAAAATATGTTAAAGTGTAAGAACATATGCTCTTTGACTTTGTCATACATGAAGCCTCCAGTTTGGCGTCATGTATAAAAATGATGAATCTATAGAAGGTTATTATGGCTATGCGGGTTGAAAATATAAATACAACAATTTTAATTCAATGTCGAAAACAAATAGGACTCAAAGTATCTGAAGTCGCTAGAAAAATACCTAAGATTAAAGAAATTGAAAAGGGCGAACTTAAACCTACTTATAAGCAATTATATGTTCTCGCAGATTTATATACTGTACCCAGATGGGTGTTTATTTCTGAAGAATTACCTCTAAAGTACCACTTTAATAAATCAGTACCTGCATTTCGGCAATTTTCTAATAATAATCCGAAAAATTTTAACAACCACAAAATCCGCAAGCTAATAGCCAAAATTGAACAGTACCGCAATCTTATTCTTGATTTAAGAAAAGATATGGACGAACCCATTGAAGTATTTAAGTCTCCCCAAATAACAAATAACGCAAGCCCAGAGCATGTTTCAACACAGATTTACAAATGGCTTAGCACATCTGGTAATCATGACTTCTTTGAATGGAAATCATTGCTGGAACAAAAAGAAATTTTTATTTTCTTAACCTCTAAATATAAAGGATGGTCTCATATAGACAGAGAATTACTTAGAGGATTCGCAATTTACCATTCAAAATTACCAATTATTGTTATTAATGATTCTGATTCAAAAAAAGCACAATCTTTTACTCTGTTTCACGAATTAGGACACATTCTTAGAAAAGAAAACTCTCTGGATATTTGGGAGGATCAAAATATCCAGATTGAAAAATGGTGTGATAAATTAGCAGGCAATGTATTAATGCCTGCCAATAAATTGCAAAATATTACTTTGCCAGGCAATCCATCAGACGCTTTAAGTAATATTAAATCATTAGCAAAGTCTTTTAAAGTTAGTCCTTACGCCTGTCTTGTTCGTTTAAGGCAATTGCGAAAAATAACACAACCTGTGTATAATCATATTGAGGAAGAATTAATCGAGGAATTTCAACTGTACCAAAAGAAGCGTAAAAACCGCAAAGGTGGTCCCGCAAGAAATAGGGCAAAAGAAGTAGTAACCCAATATGGACATATATATACGGCAGCCCTTCTTCAAGCATACTATAATAAAGAAATTGGATTACATAAATTAACTCGTCTTTTTGATCTAAAAAAGTCCTCCCATATATTTGAAATCAAGAGAATACTCTAATGGACAAGTATTGTGTTGATGCAAATGTTTTTATTGACGCATGGCAAGAATACTATAGTCCCAAAAATTTTCCATCATTTTGGAAAGAGATTGCGAACATAAAAAAGGAAATAATTTTAATTAGACCAATTTTTGATGAAATTGAGCCCATACCATCTTCAGATAATAAATTAGCAATTACAAAAAAAAGAGAGAAATACCCTATTAAAATGTGGTTAATAGACAATAAGTTTACCACAACACTAATAGATGATAATATTAATAAAACTTCTTTAGAACTGGAAAAAGAGTATGAAATAGAACAAAAAGGGAATGGAGCCAACAGAAATGATATTCTTTTAATTTCTTATGCAAAAGAAAAAAATAAAACGGTTGTTACCCAGGAAAACCATCAATCAACTATCCCCGGGGAAAAATGTAATTATAGAATACCCTTAATTTGTAAGGAACAAGGTGTTGAATGTATTAATCTTGCAGAACTGATCGATCGATTAGGTATAGTGATTTGATATCTCCGTTGACAGCAAAATATTAGATATGCTTGAAGATTATCTAAGCAAATAAATTAACGCTTCGCGAACATATCTCTATTGCTAACTTGAACGAGGTACTGATAATTGTATCACTATGGAAAATATAAAAAAGAAAACTTATAAATCGTTTACTAATATTATTATTTTGAAATATAATCCCAAACCTGATATTCACTGAGTTGACAAAATGGGAAACTAAGTTAGACTTCGGAGTGGCTGTTAATTCACTTAAAGTTCTCGTATTAACTGGTCCTGGTACCAATTGCGATGCGGAATCGTTATTTGCCTTTCGGCATTTGGGTGCTAATGCTTCCGAAGAGAGTCTGCGATTACTCTGTAAGCATCCTGAGAAACTTCATGAACACCATATCCTTGTTCTTCCTGGCGGATTCACCTATGGCGATTATGTCGGTGCAGGAACCTTGTTTGCCGCCGATTTCAAACACATTCTTGGCAATGAAATAGAAAAGTTTCTTGCCGAAGGCAAGTTCATCATAGGAATTTGCAATGGTTTTCAGATACTTGTCAAAAGCGGTTTGCTGCCGGGATTCAGTGGTCATTTTGACTCTCCGAGTGTAACCCTCGCGGCCAACGAGTCCTTAAAATTTGAAGACAGATGGGTTTACTTGAAGCCTGAGGCTAAAAACTTTTGGACAAAAGGCCTACCCAAAGTAATCACACTTCCAGTTGCTCATGCTGAAGGCCGCTTTATTTGTAAAAATAAAAAAAACTTGCAGACCCTTGAATCAGGCGCCCAGATACTGTTGCGCTATTCAACAAGCAGTAACGATACACCTAAATATCCAGATAATCCTAACGGTTCAACCGGACATATAGCAGCCATAACCAACCCATCTGGGCAAGTTATGGGGTTGATGCCTCATCCTGAAAGGTTCATCTTAGCCCATCAGCATCCGGCTTTCGCAAGGGGAATATTTAAAGGCGAACCGCACGGCCTTATACTACTTCGTAATCTTGTTAAAGAAGCCGCCAGCCGCTTCTAAATTATTTTCTAACACCAACTTAGACCTCTCACCAACCCCGCGTCCAAACAAGCTAGTATCTTAAAATAAGTTGCTCAAAAGATAGTCAAAAACTAGTCAAAAGATGATCAAAAGCTATTCAAACCCTCAACTTCGCTTATCGAAGCCTACAACTGCATATCGTATACGATATACAGAAATTGCACAGGAGGATTACTGTAAACTGCGGAACTAAAACCAAGCTGGAAATTGCTCATTAGTTATCTTTAGCAAATATTGATAATATAACATTTAACCGGAGGTAAAAAATCTCAAAAGAAGTGTTTCCGCCTTATCTTTAAGAAACATCTTCCAGTCCAGTGAGAAGTAGACTGTAATTTCAGTTAAAGATATCTTGATGAACACAGTTGGCTTTAGTCAAAATACAATTTGGTTTAAGGGGTATGGGCTAAATAAGGTTCAAGAAAGCTTGCCTAGGAATTTCCATATGCAGTTTTATTTTAAGAGACATCCACAGCTGTCTTTGCCTACAGCCCGAGCTTTAATTCTGATAGAATAATTAATTGCCGCTACAGCCGACTGCAGATTAGTAACTTAACGCTGCGTTGGAAATGAAGGAGGAGGTTGAATTTGTTTTGGCGTATCCAAAAGGTGGGAAAAGGAATGAGCTATTTCCTTTGCAACTATTTTTATGTGAAAAAATATAAGTCCCAGTTTAGCTTGCTCACCTGTAACTACTACTAAAACGTTTTCTTGACCGGTATTGGTAATTATAGTGTATCCTTTATCGCCCTTAACGTATACCTGTTTTAATGTCCCTTGACGAAATTCCTGCACCGTACGTTCGCCTAAACCAAGCAAGGTTGCTGAGATAGCGGCAACGTCATCATCGTTGGTTCCAGGTGGGAGAGCAGAGGCAAGCATTAATCCGTCCATACTTACTACAGCCGAAGCGTGTATTTCAGGGGCTGTCTGGTGAAGCCGATGAAGTATTGTACGTAATCTATCTTCTAATCCGGGCATCTATCCTCCAGTTATTGGATACAGTATAATTGAGAACCAATATGATGTCAAGTTTTACAAATTGTTTCTCTGTAATACTGCCCTGGTATGGAATTATGAAACCAGTGCCCAATACTGAGACTGGACTTTTACACCCGTAACACACCCGTAACCCGTAACACACCCATAACCCCTAACACACCCGTAACACCTAACACACCCGTAATACCTAGTAAGACTCCGTAACCCCACAACATAACGCTTTAGAAACTAAGGATAGGCGGTTAGAGAACGGATAATAACTTTAGTCCAAGGAATAACAATCTAGGCGTCTGTCGTCAAAGATGTGGTTTCTAGCGGTAATTCGCTTATCTCTGGCTTTAGTAACATCAATTTCTGCAGTAATTACACCCTCTTCATCAGCCAGTTCAGCAATAATATTTCCATTTGGTTCTATAATTCTGCTCATGCCGATAAAAGAAAGCTCCGCTCCTACAATAGACTCACGTCCAATCCTATCGGCAAGCGCAAAGAAAACCCTATTCTCAATGGCCCTTGTTATTGCGGCTGCCGGGCAATAAGGCAGTACAAGATTCGCCGGATGACAAATAATATCTGCGCCCTGCAAAGCTAAAGAACGCGCCGATTCAGGAAATATCCAGTCAAAACATACCATCATTCCCAAAGTTGCAATGCCTATATCAAATACCGGAAATCCAAGCTTACCCGGCTTAAAAAGCTTCTTTTCACTATCAAAAAGATGCACTTTTCTGTAGGTACCTATGTGTTCTTTTGAGCTAAAAAGCACCGCCGAATTGTACAAGTCGTCTCCGTCTCGCTCAGCCACACCGGCAACTACAAATCCGCCGATTTCTTTAGCTAGAGATATGAAAAAATCGCTTGACTCCCCTGTGGGAAACTCTTCAGCCAGAGGCATTAAATCCTTAGCAGATGCAAATAGATATCCGGTTGTTGCCAGTTCCGGCAAAACCAGAAGGTCAAGTTTTAATCCTTTACATAAATGAGTGATTTTTTGAAAATTCTTCTTCTTTTCCCCAAGAACCGGAGAAAACTGCAAAACACCTATCTTCATTTTCGCTCCTTTATATTAAACCCTGACAATTCAAGCAGTCTATCAACCTAGCTTGAAGACGAAGGGGAAATACGGAATAATGGAATTTGCCAAAGATGCGGAATGGAAAGGGTATGATTAGAAGAAAGCGGAATGGATGCAGTAACGAAAGCTGCTCTCAAATAAAAGAAATAAACTGAGGATATACGGAAATGCTTAGTCAAGGAAACGCGAAAGTCCCTGAGTCCATGAGGTTCTGATTTCATCTATAGAGGCTGTAGCTATAGGACGTTTTCCGTCTTCATAAAACAACAAACGTTGTCCCTTTACAGTTTCCCCAATGGAGGCAAATACAGTTCCTTCCATAAGTTCTTCAAAACGCTTGGCTTTCTTTTCATCAACTTCCAGCAATATGCGCGACTGGGTTTCAGAGAATAACAGGTAATCTGTACGGGTAAAATTACCGTCAGTCGGTATCGCATCTACGTATATGCGTGCGCCAATTTCACCGCCTAAACACATTTCAGCCATCGCTACTCCAAGACCGCCATCTGATAAATCATGGGCTGAAAGCACTAAATCTTCTCTTATCGCTTTTTCTATCAATCGGTAGTTCTTCTTAGCCGTTTTCATATCAACCCTTGGCGGATTCGCTCCCATTTTCTTGTGCATCCGCAGATATTCCGAACCACCCATTTCCATTTTAGTTTGACCAACTATATAAATTCGCGAACCCGGTTTTTTAAAATCGCTAGTAACTATCTTTGATACATCTCTCACCAAGGTAACAGCCGATATAAGCAAGGTGGTTGGAATATTTATTTTTTCTCCCTTTTCAGAAATGTAGAAATTGTTCAGGCTGTCTTTACCGGAAATAAACGGGGTTCTGTATGTTTCAATAGCGCTTTTACAAGCCTTGCACGACTGCAACAGTTGATAGAGAATGCTGTTATCAGACGTATCACCTGCACAAAAGTTATCCAACAGAGCTATTCTATCAAACCTTCCGCCTACTACTATCAAATTACGTATAGCTTCATCAATTGCCGCTGCCGCCGAAGCATAAGCGTCAAGCATAGCGTAGCGCGGAGCAAGACCTGCGGATATAGCTATTGCCTCAAGCGAATTAAGATTAGGTTGAATTACCGCAGCATCCATAGGCGCATTTTGCCCAATTCCCCCTAAAGGCTTTAGAATAGTCCCGCCCTTAACCTCATGATCGTATTGACGAATTACCCACTCCTTAGAGGTAACATTAAGCTGTCCAAGCAAGCGCAAAAGAGCTTGTCCCATATCGCGTGGCGGAATAACCTCAGTTTCACGAGAAGTTTTCTTATTAGGTTTGGATATATGAAACTTCCTTGGAGGCAGACCTTTATGAAGAAATTTCATATCCAGAGCGGCAACTTGTGTTTCCTTAAAACGCAGCCTCAACACCTTGTCATTTGTTACCTCTCCTATAACTGCAGCCTCAACCCCAATATCTTCGGCAAGTTTCAAAAATGAATCAATACGTTCGGGATTAATAAAGAAAAGCATTCTTTCCTGAGATTCAGATATCCATATTTCATGATGCGTCAAGCCAGCGTATTTAAGAGGAATTTTTTCAAGCTCAATTCTACAACCCTGTTTTTCAGTCATCTCACCAACGGCTGACGACAAGCCGCCTCCACCGCAATCGGTTATTGCCGATATTAAATTACTGTCTCTTGCGGCAAGAACTAAATCCCTCAGCAGTTTTTCTTCAATTGGGTTGCCTATTTGAACCGCTGAGCCATGCTTTACGGACGAAGACTTAGCCAAAGCTGTAGAAGCAAAGGTTACTCCGTGAATCCCGTCTCTACCGGTTCTTGCGCCAGCTACCACAATAAGATCGCCTTCCGAAACCTTTTTATCTACCTTGTCACGCGGCATAATGCCAAGCGTTCCGCAATAAACCAAAGGATTGGCAATGTAGAGTTCGTCAAAATAAATAGCTCCTGACGCCGTAGGTATGCCCATTCTATTGCCATAGTCCCTTACCCCTTGCACCACTCCTTCCATAATCCTACGTGGAGGAAGTGTTCCTTTTGGCAATTTTCGTGAAGGATACCCGGGCGGTCCGAAACAAAAAACATCTGTATTAATTATTGGATCCGCGCCAAGACCTGTACCAAGCGCATCCCTTATAACCCCTCCGGTTCCGGTTGCAGCTCCTCCGTAAGGCTCAATAGCCGAAGGATGATTATGGGTTTCCACCTTAAAAGCCAAGGCCTGATTCTTATTGAACTCAATAACTCCCGCGTTATCTTTGAATAAGGAAAGACACCATGGCCGCTGTAATTCCTTTGAAGGATTCATAATAGTGTCTTTCAGAAGGTTATTAAATTTTTCCCCCTGCAGTTCAAACACGGCATTAAAGGTTTTATGAACACAGTGTTCCGACCATGTTTGAGCAATAGTTTCTATTTCAGTTAAAGTTGGCTGCCTTTTTTCTTTCTTAAAATGATTACGAATAGCGTGCATTTCTTCAAGATTAAAATGCCAATCACGCTTTACAGAAAGCTCAAGCAATTCGTCATCTGATAAATCGTTCAATTCGATATATTCAATTTTGAATCGCGCACCTGTATGCCTTGGGAATGGATCTTCTCCTCTAATCGCCAAATGTTGAATTAGAGGATTAAAAAGATGCCTTTCTGCAAACCTGACCAGTTTAGCTCTGGAAACTGAAGCTGGAAATATGAAACGGGTTGCCCGCTTAATATCTTTAACCGGAATTTTGCGCCTATCCATATGTGTCTTTATCCAGTTAGATTCCGGATCGGTTACACCCGGATTGAACCAAACTTCAAGCGAGCGCATGCCTTGGGGCTGGGTTCTTCCAAAAGACAGATTCTCTTCCACTGAATCTGCAAAAAGTTCCGTGGCAAGCGCCTCAACTTCTTTTTTTGCTAAATCGGTTTTAATGAAGTATACTTTGATAATAGAAATGCCCTTAGATACCAGACCGTCTTCAGCCATCAGACGGCTAAGTTTTTGAACCTCAGGGTCTTTGCCCTTTTTTACAACCTCGATTCTGTGAATCACCACGGATAATATCCCAGTTGCAGCTAATGTCAACCGTAGATATTTTTAGGAGGCTGAAAACTTATAAAGCAAGCCCTCTTGTCATTAATACATGAACGTAAAATACCTTGTTTATTCTATAATTTGAGACAATTAACTCAGTTGACAAATACTCTCCAAGCCCTAGACTTATTTTCTGTAAACACTAGCCTTAAAATTCAAGGAGGAAAGATGACTAAATTAGGTTGTATTTTATCAACCGTTCTGTTACTTAGCAGTGCCGCTCTAGCTAATAAATGCTTAAACATGAAAATCAGCGGCTATATGCAACCTCGCTGGCAGGCAACTCTTGGCGATTCCGCCATGGAGAATTCATTCCGTATTCGCCGCGCATCCATAGGAATTGGCGGTTCGGTTGGCGAAATATTTTCCTACAAAGTAGTAGCTTTGTTTCCCGGAGACGCTATTAAGCTTGGCTGCGCCTATGTTGATGTAAAGCCTTTTAAGTACTTTGGCGTCAGACTAGGACAAATTCTAACTCCCTTTGGCTTCGAAAAACAACGCTCATCTTCAGCAGTTCTCTTTCCTGAACGTTCTTTTGCATCAGGTCATAAACTTTTCCCGTTGATAAATACCGATATAGGTATAATGGCTTACAGCGACTTAAATATAGCCACTGTTAAACTAGGCTTATTCAACGGCTCTGAAAAAGACGTCACGAACGACAACAAAGCCAAGGATATATACGCCAACCTTAGCTTCAAACCGTTTAAGTTCTTACATGTTGGAGCCTCTTATTCAACAGAAACATCTATCATAATAGATACCGTTACAACAACAAATCGCTGGGGAGCGGATTTTTCACTCACCCCGTGGAATTTGTGGCTTGCCGCTGAATATATGCATATGGACGCTTCAGACAATTACGCGGCAAAAACAACCTATTATGCAGAAGCGGCATGGATGTTTAAGACCAACGCCTGTACTTGGATGTATGGAATTCAACCTGCTGTTCGTTATGAATTTGTAGATCCGAATCTTTCAAGCAATACTGGTGCGCGTACAATTATTACATCAGGAATCAATATACACATACTTCCTAAAGATAAAGCCAAGCTTGCTCTTTGTTACCGGATAATTAACGAAGAGGAAACTGATATAAAGAATAATCAAATTATCGCTCAGTTTCAACTTAAATTCCCACACATCGTCCACACCCATAACACACCCGCAACACCCACAACAAAACACCCGTAACACCCGCCCGTAACACTCTCCTCACAAAAACACCCACAACATTGCCGTAGCATTGCCCCAGCAGTGCTACGGCGCGTTTTTTACCTGTCTTTCCGTAATTTACACATACATTACTCTTTATTCGCTTTATAAACAAGCTTATGATATTCAGCCACCCACTAAATTTTTACGCCTTAAGCATATGTTTATGTGAAACTTAGCACATGTTAAACCCGAAGCACCTTGACAAACCTCTGTTAATGACTATATATATATGTATCTATTTTGCGTTGGGTTTATTTGACGCTTTAGCGCAAAAAAAGTTCTTACTAAAAGGGATAACCGAGCATCTGATGTATTGCATGGGTTAGGGTATTACTAACAGGAGGCAATTGCGTATGGTTATCTTAAACGTCCTACCACCTGAGCTTGCGATAGCGCTACAACCGAAGCTGTATTTTACAAAAGGTAAAACGACATCTTTGCAGATTATTTTTCAAGTATGGGGACAATAAATGCTTGATAATAAAACAGATATAAAACCCATACTCTTGGTAGACGATGAAAAAGATTTTACAGAAACAACGGGTATGGTGTTACAAGCTGAAGGCTATAGGGTCCAGTTAGCCAATTCTGGTGAAGAAGCAATTAAACTATACGAAAAGGGGAAATATTCACTTATCATTACCGACATCAATATGCCTGGCCTGGACGGTATTGAACTTATACGCAGAATTCATGAAATTGACTCCGAACAACGTGTTATTGTACTTACTGGATTTCCTTCACACGAATCGCAGGACGAAGCCTTCAGATTAGGTTCTGTGAATTATCTTGCTAAACCCTTTTTGGCAAAGCGATTTATTGAGGTTATTGAAGCTTCATTACGTAACGACGATAATTCAAATGAACTAACAGGACCAATAAAAGTTACCTGTGAAGATCTTCTCCAAATGTATGCAATGGAAGGCAAGAGTACGGTACTTGAAATTTCAAAGGGAAAGAATACTGGACGTATATATTTTGACAAAGGCGCTATTTTACACGCTGAAACCAATGCGAATCAGGGAGAAGAGGCGTTCTACGAAATGCAGTTTTGGAAAGGAGGAAGGTTTGATAGCAAGCCGCTGCCTGAAAACTTTCCGGTTACAATACAATCAAGTATGACCGCTTTGTTGCTTGAAGGCGCAAGACGTCATGATGAGCGGCTGCAGCAGGAAGGGGGAGTTGAAATTGAGAATGAAAATATTGAAGAATTTACAGAGGAAGCTGATAAAGAAGAGCTCAGCATAAAGGAGAATAAAATGCCGGAATTGGATACATTATTGCAAAAAATAGAAACAGGGGTAGCAAATATAATAGGCATAGTCGGGGTAACGGAAGACGGCGCCGTGGCTGCAAATCATGGCGTTGACACTCCTGATGAGATTGGCGCTGTTGCGGCCTTTGTGAATGCCAGCGGCAAGCAGTTAAGCGCAATTCTCGGTCTCGGAACTCTACAGGCAGGAGTAGTTACCTTTGGAGAACAAAAGCTCCTAGCCGTCAATCATAACGAATATACAATAGGACTCATTGTCGACGGTAAGGCTTCTATAAAGTCAACCATTGCCGTGGTCAAGAATATTCTATCAACTTGAGTAATCAGGAGAAGATATTTATGGAAAAAGCATTAGAAGATTTAGGAAATGTTCCAGGGGTTTTCGGCTCTTTTGTAACCGATGCAGACGGCAACTTGCTGGCTTCAAAAATGCCCGCTGGATACTCTGCAGATATGTTAGCTAAAGCTGGACAAACAGCGTCATTACTTATGCGCGGTATCGCCTTTACCAGAAATCAGGCAATCACACAGGTTGAATGGGAATATAACGAATATCGACTTATTGCCCGCCAGGTTGCAAGCGGAATAATTTCTGTTCTTTGCGAAAAAACACTCTCCTTGGCGCTTTTGAAGCTTACCTTCAACGTCGTGGTTCAACGCATAGCAACACTTCTTGAACAAGGTGCTATACCTGAGAATAAACCGCAAGTGGCCCAAATGAGTCGTAAAAACTTTGACGCTATTTGTGAAGCAGTCGTTAAAAAATTACGCAAGGTCTATGGTCCTGATTTAGCAAAAAGCGCAATGCGTACCGCTGTTCGTAAGTTTGAACTTATCGGCGAAGGAGCCTCCGTAGATGACGTACGCATCATACTTTTACCCACTATGCGTGAAAAACTTGAAGGCCTTATGAAGCCTGACGAAATTTCACAATTCCTTGAGAAGCTTCTGAAAGAACATATGGCAGGTAAATGATGAGTGCAGAAATTTCAGGAAAGCTCCCATACCCTGAAGGAGAAGTTGATGTTACTGTCAAACTCATCAACTCTTCCGGTAAGAAAGCCGACTTTGAGTTTCTACCCGCGAACACCGTTTCACTTGATATATCAAAAATGGTGGAACTTATGAATAATCAAGGATGCAAAGTTGAACTATCCACCGCCAATCTTTTGAATTGCGCTTATAAAAAAATTACAGTTACCTTGTTTGCTTCAGGCAAAATAGTAATCGAAGGGCTTAAATCTCAAAAACCTGATGACGCCCTGAAGCTAGTCCGGGAACTTTTATCATCGTAAGATGTAATTATTACAAACGCTTTAATAAGGAGACAGAATGAAATATAAAACCGCGTTCTCGCCCTTGGCTATTACGTTAGGGGTGCTTATTTTTGCAGGAATTGCTCACGCAACCCAGCAACACGGTGAGCCTACAGGTTTGGTGGTACACCAGATAGCTCACCTGATGTTTGTTTTGGCGATGATTGTTCTTATGGTTGTATTAAAACGAACCGTTGGAACCGAAGTAGCCGGATGGCGCTATCTATATTGGGCAGCATTCTTTTTCCTTGTGTGGAATTTCCTTGCCTGGGGAGTACACGGCATACAGGAATTTATACATGAAACGGCCTACGTGGGTACAGGTTACTGGGGTAAGTCGTTATCTTTAGATACACAAGGCGGTCTGCGTACATTTTTCTACTTTGCCAAACTGATTGCACCTATTCTAAATGTAATTCCGTTCTATTTTCTGTATCGTTCCCTTAAATCATTTGCGAAAATATCGGAGTAGGAGGTTAAAATGAAACTTTCAATGAGTGCTATAAAAATTGCCGATATAATTGGTCCGACCCTGGTCATCATAGTATCATTTATGATTCTCAATGCAGCCAATACAATTCGTAAACGTGCGGTAGGAACAAACGTATGGTACTTTCTATACTGGTTTGCCATAGCTGAGTTCGCCTTTGCCGTTGCCCGCTCCATTGGACATATTGTTCAACATATTCTTGGTTCGGTTAACGCCACAACAACATGGAAGTTTATTGCCCCATATTCAGGAGCAACCAACACCATCACATTCGTAATTGTATTCGTTGTAACACTTTTGATGGTACGTTCCATTAGAGGTTTTGCTGAAGAATAAAAAAAACTTTTACGCTTTTCGGTATCACGTGCGTATTCAAACCCGTACGTGATACCGGAAATGCCCTTACTGAATCTTTTGTTTGAAGGATTCACAGCTAATTTATATTCCTGAGGTGGTAAGGAAGGCTTGGTTTTTGGAACCTTTAGCCTAAAAATAGCTAAAGGTAAAAGTATTCAAGGAGGAATAATGACCAAAATAAAAGTAATACTCGTATCTGCGCTTATCGCTTTCAGCGTTACATCTGCAGCTACTAATCTTCCAACAATAACCGGATACTTTCAGCCTCGATGGCAGGCCACTTTAGCTGACAGTAGCTTCGAAAATACTTTCCGCTTCCGCCGCGTTATTCTGGGACTGAAAGGCAACTTAACCGATTATTTGAATTACAAATTAACCCTTGCAGCCCATAAAGCTTCCATTTCACTACTTGACGCATATATTGATATAAAACCGCATCAGCTTTTTGCCTTCCGTATAGGTCAGTTTAAGATTCCTATGGGTATGGATAAACTCAGCTCAGGCTCTACAACGCTCTTCCCAGAACGTCCTGCGGTCTCAGGATTCGTTATGGACCGCGATCTTGCCGTAATGGCTGCATTAAAAACAAAATTAATCGGCCTACAGCTTGCCATTTCCAACGGTGAAGGACGTAACAAGATAGATCTTAATGAAAATAAAGACCTAAGCGCTCGCCTGACCATTAAGCCTCTTAAGTTTCTACACATAGGTGGAGCCTACATGATGGGTAAGTATTCCTTTACTACTCCATTATTAGACACTTTGTTAAACTTCAATCGCTGGGGCGCTGAACTTGCTGTAAATCCCGGCCCGCTGTGGCTTGCAGGAGAACTAATGGGCGGTGTCAACGATACCGTTTCAGCAATGCGTTACTACTTTGAAGCAGCATGGACATTTGAACTTGACAAGAATTATCTTTACGCAATTCAGCCTGCCGCTCGCTATGAAATGATTGATCCTGACACTAAAACTAATAACGACTCCAGAAATCTTATCACGGCAGGTATAAACCTTCACTTCATGCCAAAACATAAACTTAAGCTAAACCTTTGCTACATTTTGGTCATGGAAGAGACTAACAGCGTAAAGAACGATGAAGTTATTGCCCAATTCCAGTGGAAGATTTAGAATTTAGCAATTAACAATGTAGCTAGAGAGTGTAAAGGAATTACGCTAAAAACAGGATGTAGTAGATTTAACACAGCAATAACAAGGAAACTTTAGAGTAGCTACCTACAATAAACACCCTCCTCCTTCCTCCCCCCTACCTCTTCCCCCTCCTCTCTCTTAGAGAGGAGGGGTGGAGAGGTTTTCAATCTATTCCAATTCAATATCTCAACTTAGGGATTTGTAGATTGTTAAATCCAAATCTGAAGCATTAACTCTGTAGATTATTAAGGAGAGCAGAGCTATCGCTTCAGACTATAATTTAGAAAGCTGAACATATTTAATTAGGAAATTGGAACAATTGTAGAGTTTACAGAAAAGTTTAGGATAAGCTCAAATAGTAAAGCCGACCTAAAGGTCGGCTTTACTATATTTCTCTGTCTTGTGTTTTGATCTAGAGCAGTACCTTCTTAATTCGCTCAAGCGCCCAATCAATCTCTTCTTTAGAAATAACTAGAGGAGGTGCAAAACGAATAACTTGATGATGAGTTTCCTTTGCAAGAATACCTAAATCACGTAACTTTTCGCAGAAAGGCCGAGCTGGACCAGAGCTGTCTTTTATCACAACACCAATCATCAATCCCTTACCGCGTACATTATCAACATGCGGAGAATTGATTTTCCGAAGCTCTTGCATGAAATAAGCGCCAAGTTCTGCAGCTTTTTGAACTAAATTCTCTTCTATAAGAACATCCAAGGCGGCCAAACCAACAGCAGAACCTAATGGGTTTCCACCAAAGGTTGAACCGTGATCTCCGGGATTAAACACATCCATAATGACATCATCACAAGCGATAGCGGATACCGGATAAACGCCGCCGGCAAGGGCCTTACCGACTATGTACATATCAGGCACAACAGCGTCATGTTCACAGCAAAACATCTTTCCAGTACGCCCTAAGCCTGTTTGAATTTCGTCGGCTATAAAAATAACGTTGCGTTCTTTGCATACAAGCGCGGCTTGTTTAAGATATCCGTCAGGCGGTACAACTACCCCACCTTCACCCTGAATAGGCTCAACAAGAAACGCCACAGTATTCGGAGTAATGGCCTGCTTAAGGGCTTCTATGTCACCGTAGGGAACGGTAACGAAACCTGGGGTAAACGGCCCAAAGCCGTCTTTATACTGAGCTTCTGTAGAGAACCCGACTATTGTTGTAGTTCTTCCGTGGAAATTACCCGCGCATGTGATAATTTCTGCCTTGTCCTGCTCAACGCCTTTAACCTTGTAACCCCACTTACGCGCAGCCTTGATAGCGGTTTCTACAGCTTCAGCACCCGTATTCATAGGTAAGGCTTTTTTCTTACCAGTTACTTCACAGAGTTTCTTTAGAAAAATTCCCATTTGGTCGTTATGGAAGGCGCGGGATGTTAAAGTAATACGTTCAGCCTGTTTAGCAAGAGCCGCAATAATTTTAGGATGACGATGCCCCTGATTAACCGCAGAATAGGCCGCCAGGCAATCCAGATACTTATTCCCATCAACATCCCATACCCAAACTCCTTCGCCTTTCGATAATACTACATCCAGAGGATGATAATTATTTGCAGAGTAACGTTCGGTTTGAGCAATAATTTCAGAAGTTTTTGACATTTCTTCTCCCTTGTTAGCAGATTTTATCTTTGCCCGAAGTCTAGCCATTAGCTTGTGCTTGTCAACACTTACCCACACCTTATTTTAGCTAAAATAAAGGTGCTATTTCAATAATCAAACAACACGATAGATACAAAGTTCACAGAAGAATCAGCGCTTATCAATATTCTCAATACCCCCAAGATAATTGTAACACATGTTTGTGCACTCTTCCAAAGCAAGAAAGACAATGTATTGACTTTCCGACACTATTGAATAAACTCCTTTCCTTAGTTA
>Ga0256846_1000498_pt1 | contig 15838 bp, 33 predicted proteins | sample TevniametaG_FD_189098 | JGI IMG/M metagenome (GOLD analysis project Ga0256846, IMG submission 189098) | Tube worm associated microbial communities from hydrothermal vent at the East Pacific Rise, Pacific Ocean - Tevnia | ecosystem: Host-associated > Annelida > Integument > Unclassified ...
TAACTGTTGCAACACTATATACATATCCGCTATTTCTTTGACATATTCCTCGCGGGGAATTCTACCCCTTTTATAGTGGTTCCATGCCGTTAGAAATTCACCTGCTTCTTCAATCATCATGTCAGTTTGTCTTTCTTCCCCCCAATGAGCTATCGCTTTTTTGGCTTCTTCATCAGTAATAAAAGTGTGCATTTTTCTCCTTTACCAAGCCTTTCCTCTTTCTAAGGCATTGTAGTCAATTAGATTTATAATGAAATGATCTTCCATAATATCCCTACCATATCGTTCTGTTATCTGATTTACGAATCTGTCAAAATATTTCATATCTGGCCCAGTGAAAGTAAGGTAGAAATTTAGTCCTACTTCTACAATACTGTCAAGATTATTCCAGAACATATTCCAATTTATACGTTTGTTAGTATTAATAAAATAGTCTTCCGATGTAACACCTTTTATATTTACTGCATATAAAGTTTGTGAACCATTTATATCCTTTAGATGATGTAGTCTATAATAACCTTCAGTTAGTAGTAAATCAGAATGAAATAAAAACCCGGATGGTAGATTATTAATCAAGGAGCCCCATTTATCCATATGTAATGCCGGTGCACCTCCCATAAGATGGAAAACTCCTACATTATGTTCCTTATTAGCCCTTGTTAAAGCTTTCAATAATTCTTTAGAACTATATTTTTTATATGAACCAAAAATACCATCTTTAGTGACATAACAATAGGGGCATCTCAGATGACACCCATATAATTGTACAACTAATTGTTTTCCAGGACTACCACGAAGACCCTTTTCTATTAAACCTCGTTTGGTGGCAATATTAGGGAATTCATCATAACCGCCGCCACCTCTATAAGTATCACAAATACGAAAATCTTCAAAAATATCTTCTTTCCTAACATCTTTTAGCTGTCGTCCTTGTATCGGACACACTCTAAATTTCATTACTGTTTCCTTCTCTTATTTAATACGTTTATTAAGTTTTTTCTTCCTGGTCGCGGCCCTTGCTTTGGGTGTACTAAGACACCTACATCTACTAAATAGTTTGTGACATACATTACATACTGGTAGATATGATCTTGCGTAATCACGACTACCACTACTTGGTCCGTCTAATCCTCCACACATATTAATCATTCTCCTTTTTAAATGGTTTAAAAAATTGTTTAGGCGACACGGTAGCACACCATGATTCTGAATTCATTTTCTCAGAGAGCATCACGCTGCAATGTTCAGACTTTTTCCATCTTTTGCAGTTTTTACACTGAACTGTTACTCCTTCAATAAATTCAGGCATAGCTTTAGTACCACGGCCTATTGTTATATTACATCTAAATTTTCTATCGTACATTTAATTAAACTCCTTCATTAATTGTATTCAAAAATCGTTTATATCTGCTCCGTAGTCTACTATTAATCTACTCCATAAACAAATAATATAGGATACCAACATTTCTACACGCTCAGCCTCCGTATCTTTCGTCCTAAGCTCGTCTCCTAGTAGAGCCATCATATATACTAACTGATCGACTTCTATATCTGACATAGTACGAACCTGTTCTTTTAAACCCATTTCTGTTAAATGTTTTAGAACTAAACCTTTCATTTGTTCTAGTTTTACCCAGTTTGAAAAATTTACGGCCATACTACCTCCTAATATTATAATTCTTCATATCTATATCCGGCATACAATATATCTTCCGTGATAACATCCACCATAATTGGTACCCACACGATTACGAAATCTTCTCTATAATCATTATCACTATCCAAATACTGTCTGATTTGTCCACAGGGGCCATATTCTTCTCTAGTACAAAACCAGTCTGTCGATGTGTCACTCTGTCCCACAGATGATATAGCACCTAATATTTGTCCAGTAGCTGGATCAACGGCCCTACGATTGTCATCAGTGACTTTTTTACTAGCTAATTTACATTCCGCACTGGTCAACATTTCTGGATTTGGTTCTGCCCATTCAGGAATCTTACTCTCAGGAAATTTGATGTAGATGTCGTATTCAGAAGCATATCTTGACACTATAATGACATTTTCAGACGATGTTGTTTCTGGTGCTACAATATTACTGCCAGTAGTACATGAGATCATTACCATCAATAGACCCATTATCATAAATAGCATTGGTGTTCTAAAATTTTTCATAATATATCTCCTATTGATTTAATTTTTTATATTACCATCATAAGCATTAAAAAGAGTTCTGTCAAGTTTTTATTTGTCCACTTATTAATAATAATTCGAATGCCATGTAAATATCTAGCTTTTCTATCCTATTCATAATGCAAGATCCACATAGTAGTGTACTATCATCATCTAAGGGTAGTGATGCTATAGTCTCCCAGATGTTATCTGGTATATTCAAGTCCACTTTATATCTCCGTCCACAATTTGTACAGGTACAACTCATTTTATCTCACCTATCCTTATTATCATTATACTACATATGATAGACACTATTATTTTATTGTCAAGTTTTATTCAGCAAATCACTCTCTACAATATAACTTTTTCAGATAAGGGATTTCACTAATATAAATGAGGTGTAGAAATAAACAGAGGAGAGGAGAGCGACTACCGAGACGGTATGCTGCACCACTGAGGGTATGTGATACTACACTACTAAAGATGTGTAATACCACGGTGAGGTAGACTACTAGTAGGGTAGACTACTACTACTGGTAGGGTAGACTACTACTACTACTACTGGTAGGGTAAACTACACTACTACCATCATGGTCGAAAATCTTAAAATACCATAAAAATATCGTGGGCGGCACCCACTATATGATAGGGAGGGATATTTGTCATATAATTTTTTATACCCCCCCCCCTCTTACCATTTCATGATTATTTTATAGATTCTACTACTACTTTTTAAATATAAGGAGGAATAAAAAATGAGGGCAAAATATCTGAAGGATGAGAATCACAACATTGACTTCTCTTTCGAAGTTGATGGGGTGAATGTATTCTTTATTTCTGAATACTTTAAGGATTCTGTAGATTTATGTTTTAGTACTGGGCATAAAACACCCAGTAGCTATGGTAGCCGTGTGGGCGGTCTGACTATCAGCAGCTTACGGTTAATCGCCACCCAGCTACAGTCATGGGTTGATTATTGGTTTGACTGTAGGAACGTAAGGGGTGTAACCTTCTCCCCAGTCAATGACACGTTACACCGTATGGTTAAGTTCGCAGTTAAACATATAACCGGCTATAGGATTACAATCTATAGCCACATCATCACTATAGAGAAGGAGCAGCCTACGACATGGGTTGCATACATCGGTACATTTATTACCGCAGCAAGATATAACCCCCATCTCATAGACCCAATTGATGCGATTGGGCGTGATCCTGAGCCCGGTGAACAAATGGGGTTTGGGAAAACGAGAAAGGAGGCTATTAGAGATGGGATCATGCTTAAGAAATATAACAGATAAATCTTAATCCGTCTCAATCCCCTCTGTTCGGGGAAGTGTTTCCAACTTGAACTATAATTTTCGAAAAAGGAGAAAAAAATGGATTTACAGGAATACAACAAAAGGAGAAAGATTCTTGAAAGTGCTATGGCCCCAATAATAGCAGCTTTAGGTGGGCCGACTTCGCTCAAACCGCGACTCAATATCTGTTTCCCGGAGCTCATTGATATTCCAGAAAAACCATCATCAGAAGTTATTGAATATATTTCTGATGATGTATGGATTTCCTACGATTTCGATAACCAAAAAGTTACTGGAATTGTAAGAAAATACGGCGAAAAAGTGGTCCGTGTCCCGGAAAGTCCAGATGGCAGGCCGGCCAGAAACTTGGTTGTCAAAGGATGGACTGAGGACCATCGAGAGGACCTCACTGAGGAGAATCTCGCTGAGTTACAGACAAGGTTTGACAAATATAAAAACGACCTGGCGGAATGGGAAGAGATCTCCACTCAGGCCAAAGAGATCGAGGACGTAGATAAGTGGTTGGATGAAATTGACCCAATCACTCAGTGGCACCATCACCTCGACAACTGGGGTGATGAGAGTATAGAAAACTATGTCGCCAGACATGGAATTGAAGTCATAGATGGCGAAATCAGGGCACCCTTAGACCCCTTTGACGAGTATCCAAAGCTTGTACCACTTTCAATGCTTGAGTATATGATCAGACAATTCGGATGATAATTCTTAACATATTTAAGGAGGACTTATTATGGCGGAATTCGACAGACTGGAAGAAAGATTGGAATTGCAGGGGTGGCGATTCGCAGGAATAGCCCAATGTGGCCATGGCCACGATGAGGGGCTTTGGGACAACCATGACTTTCCTGGAGTGTTTATGAGAAGATCCTGTTGCGGTGACCTAGAGTATGTCACCGGGCACTTTACGGGCAGTAGACGTGGGGTAGTTACTTTCCACGAACTCTACAATTTTATTTAAGAAAGGGAGGTAGAAATATGTTCGTGATCATGACTTATATATTATGTTTTGTGGCCTATATCCTAGGTCGTAAGGTAGTGGACACCTACGACATTGATGAGTACATTGCTGGGTGGCTAACAGCGGGAGCTGCCTTCACTATCATCATTATATTCATTTTGTAAGGGGGATAATCATGGAAACATACAAGATCGCATATCGTAGGATGTTACAGATCATCAATAATGATCGCAGCACCCTGGGTGAGAAAAAAGAAGCTAGACGGATGTTGGTCAAATTAACGATCTACCTTAAAGATAAAAGAACCGGCAAATTAATAGACTTGTCGATTCAATAAAGTCTTACTAAGGGTCAACAGAATCAACGCAGAGTGAGGAGTCGGTCATTTCGCCCGGCTCTGTAATGCGGCCAGTGGCGGTCACAAGCCCGCATCACCAACGCTGTAACAGCAAAGGAGATATATTATGAGACATGAAGAGTGGATAACTTGTAGTAGATGTAACCACGAGTATAAGGTCATCGGTCTTAAAGACGATGACCTTATGTATGTGGATGGCGGATTGTTTGTAATCAAAGAACACCCCTGTTCTGAGTGTGGGTGCAACGAAATCTATCTTGAATCTATCTTGAAGAGTAGTCATATGTTATATTAGGAGGATACTATGAAATTAAAGAACAGAGCCGGAAACATCTGGATCAGAAAGGAGAAAATGGACGATCATCTTGTCAGGGCCATAGACCTACGAAGGATCTGTAGCGAAGGCTCTGATGATACCCGTGATTATGAGGTATCAATAAGAAGAGACGGTACATGCGTGTGGTCGTTCTAATATATCATAGTAGACGGGCTTTCAAGTCCGTCTACCACTAAATTACAATTTTTAAAACAGTTATTACTATAAGGGAGATTATTATGCACATTACAAGAAATACAGTCGAGAGTACTGCAACTATTATCAACGGCGTATCGGTAGTATGTTATCGTGATCTAATGACTTCGCTGTTTGGCGAAAAGTGGTTCCTGGAAGACAGGAGTCGTCGGTCATATGACCTGAAGGTATGGTGTAAGAAGCACAACGCCTGTTATACCAAGTCCACCAATAGATACAGATATAAACAGGACGCGGCCGAGGAGGCTATCGCTGCTAATAAAACTATAGCTGTGGCCGAGGCTATTCTTAGTCTCAACCTCTAATAATCTCAGTTGTAATAACTTGCACCCAATTCCAGAGCAAAGGATATATGATATGACCATTATAAAAAAGTGTTGTGTATGTGGCACAATATATGGAAAAGAGAAGCAAAGCTTGGGGAGTATTTCTGAGGAAAAGAAGGTTATTTCCCATGGATATTGTTCTGAGGAATGTAAGTACTTCATTCCTCTGCAGATATTTGTGGAAGATACCAATCTCGGTGTGTTTATCTTCGACAGAGCGTTCCAGGTAAGACACGCCATATATTACAATTACAACAAGCTGATTATGTTCATCCGTTTCAGGAACAACAATGTAATAGAGCTGAAAACATGGGACTATCGCTCTAAGAGCTACTCCACCAAGGCTCTGCCGGGTAACACATTCAAATCAGCTAAAAAACAGGCTAAAGACAGTGGTCTGTGTATCGTCACATATTAATAAGGAGGAACACCATGATTCAATCTTTGATTCAATTTTTTCCGAGTAACCCGTATTGTATGATAGCATTGATTATTGTATTTGTAGTGGTATGGATATATGCTCCCAGGACCGTGTTCTGGGAAACAGCTTGGTGGAAAAAGAATACTAGGAGGTGAAGCTTGTAAAACAGAAATAGAAGAGACTGGTGAGAATGATAGTGTCTGTTGGCACCTTACATTCACCAATAAGGTCCTTACTTAGTAGTTGTTTTAAACTTTACAACACTAATAGACTTAGAACTTATCAGAAAGGAAGGCAATTGTGCTTAAAACAATATGTATAATATTACTTCTAACCATAATAGTATTTTGGGAAGACATCTCGTCTTATTGTGTTATATGGTGGCTATTTTTCTAATCAAGGGAGAAGTTATGTCTAAGAATAGTATAATCATCATCTTGGTCATTATTATCATGTGCCTGATCACATCCTGCGTGATAGACATGAATGCTACGGACTATATGGATAACCTACATGCAGAAGCCGCAAGACAACGTGCTGAAGGTGTTAGCCTGTTTATTGTGCAGTTCTTTAAATAGTAACAAAGGCCCCTATGGGCCTTAATGCAGCCTCATGGTGAGACGGTCCTAAGCCCGTGTAAATGCAGAAGGTTTTAACTTTCAAAGCGATTATCATCGCAAAGGAGCTAGTATGAAAGACAAAAGAACTTGGAAGACATGCGTGAATTGTCAGTCGTTTATGACCAGTAATGAAGATGATTTTCCCTACTGTCGAGCTAACCCGGAGAATCCTCTGTGTAACCCGGCTGAAAACAATAAAAAGGAGAAAAACATGAGTGTAGATACAAGTAAAGAGAGGATAATAGCACTAATAAAGAAGTATCATGAGTACTGGCCTGTAGAGAAGCGTGGTGTATACTCCCCCAACAGATTGGAATGGGATGTATCCAATCTGCTCAACCGCGATCAGGAGATCTACATTACCACACGTTATGTGTGGTCTATACTAGACTCAGGGCAGCTGATAGAGGTCTCCTACGTACTCTTCAGAGACAACTGGGAAATAGACGACATCTCCATCGATGGGGTACCATATAAACCTCAACTCTAGTTAATGCTAGAGTTACCGGGGGAGGTGGATCTGAATCTAGCTATTATAGGGTTCCAATCTACCTCCCCATTATTCTGAAAAAGGAGTAAAAGAAATGAGTAACAAGAACCATCAGAGGGTATATTTACGCCCCCCGAGCTATGACGACACCATTACAGTGGGCGGGGTAATAGCGGCGTTATGGACACTGGCCGTGTTGGCGACACCCGTTATACTGTTAATCATCTCGTTGATAGACTATATAAGATCGTAAGAGGATTCACCAATCATAAAGGGAACCCTGACTTTTAAGACGATCTATTGCAAAGGAGACTATTATGTTTATTGTAGATCCACAATCGGATAGAGATCGTTCAGAAGCATTAGAGCTAATTGATAAGTTTGATGTGCATACCAACTTCCTGGAAAACGAGATTATTGTATCTCAACTAGAGGCAGGTCATAAAGGTGCCATAGAATTACAACACGCTGAGTTGGGCTTCGCAATGACATTCCTCCAGGAAGGAAATGTGTGCCCGCTTTGTAAAGATCATGGCATTGATTTTTGTGGTCATCTTATATTCACCAGGTTACTTATGTAAGGAGGTTGTCATGTCACAGACAATAGCACCGAGCCTATTGAATGAGTTTATCGCAAGTCGAGAGGCTGACCTGCTCATTAAGAGATATCTTGACCGCGAACGCATCCAGGACATGGAGACTCGCATTGAAGCGGTTTCTATGAACGTACCGAAACCGGAGTTTGCCCATAAGTATGAGTAGACGTCGATAACTATTACACCAACGCGATGACAATCGCAAAGGAGAACACTATGAAAACCAGGAAAGAGGTCATGGTAAGAGCCACCACCACGAGGGCTATGATAGTAGAGGCAGAGAAGAAGGGGTATTCGTTGTACAAGGGTAAAAGTTATATTTGTCCTAACTGTGCAAGACGAGTTGACCTTAAAAGGCATCCCACTGATAGTAACTTCTTCAAAAGTGCCGCCAGGAAGGTCAAACTGTTCTATCATGCTACGAAACCTACCGTGGCAGCATGTCCATGTGGATATCGCAGAATTGACACCCCTACGATGAAATATGATGTGTATTGTCGGGCAAGGAACTCCAATGGTAAACCCTGTGCCAGGAAGATCACACATAGTGATCTGTGCACTTTCCATTACAACAGAGAGAAGGCCGGTAAGAACATAACTCGTAGATAATACAAACTATAAGGCGGTGTATCAATGAGTGAACAATTTATTACCACAGAAGAAATCATTAAGTATAAAAGACAGATCCGCGATCATTTCAATAAGACCGTCTCTGATAAAGCCATCCTAGATAGGGTCGCGGCGATTATCAGTTATAAACGCAAAAAGAATAGGGGGAAGCTTTTTCCAGTATCAAATAATAATCTCATGATTCAATAAACTAAAACGGAGGTAAAATGATCTACACAGCCCAATACCGCTATCCAGGGCAGGATAGGTTGGACATTACTGTAAAAGGTAACTGTCCAGCAGGCAAGTTGTATGCCCCCACCTGGGATATGGTAAATCGGATAAAGAGTGGTCTTCTTACTGAGGAAGGCTATACTCAAGAGTATTATGATTTACTTATACGTAGGTGGAAGAAGTCCGAGACCAATAGACAAGAAATGCTCACATTCGTGAAAATGATAACTGATAGGGACATCACAGTTGTATGTTTTTGCCCGCGGGGAGCATTCTGTCACAGACATTTACTTGTTAGATTTTTAATACATAACTACCCTCAGGTGCAGTACGGGGGAGAAAGGGAGGTGTAATGATGAATGATAATATTAAAAACAAACTTGACGAGGAAGGTAAGATGGTTATATGTTTTTGGCCAGATGACCAATGGTGCTTCATGGAAGACATCTGGGAGTACGATTGGAAGTCAGACGACTATACCATTCACTATGTCCCGGAAGAGTGCACCGAGGACGATATAGATGTTATCGTTATGGACACCAATAATCAGATAGCTGCCAATGCTTGGGGCAACAAATTAGGTTCCTAATCTATAATTGCCCCCAAGTAAAGCATGGGGGCGAAAGGGAGGTATAATGTTGAATAATATAATTAAAAAGAAACTTGATGAGGAAGGTAAAATAGCAATATGTTTCTGGCCTGATAACCAGTGGTGTCTCATGGAGGACATCCGGGAATATAAATGGAAGTCTGGCGGTTATGCCATTAACTACGTTCCAGAGGAGTGCACCAAAGATGACATAGACTCTATTGTCGTAGAAGCCAATAAACAGATAGTTGCCAATGCTTAGGATGACGGGCTGAAATAGTGTCCTAAAATGATTAATACTTGTGACTATGACCCTTCGGGGTCATGTCCAAGTCTCCCACCGGCGGAGAACTTGTCTCGTTCGCAAGGCTCACTCGATTTCTCCAACCTATTTATAATATTCCAACCCAGTGCCAATTCCCCTCTATATGGCCCCTAAGTTTTGGGTCTAATCAAATTAATTCAACCTTACCTTTATCAATAAGAAAGGAGACACACATAGATAAGGCAGTCATCACAACATTTATCACAATATTATCTCAATAAATTCAACAGAGGTTATAACCTCTACTAATCCTTACAAGGAGAATACTATGACTATCACAAACAATGCAGACAACACCAACAGTCCCTTAACTCATGACTATAAACCCACATACGCCACCACCAGCTACACCTCCTACACCCTGTCCACCAGCTTCAGATTTCAATGGTCCAGTAGTCAATACTACAATCACAGAAGAAGAGCAAGACGAGTTGATGAATTGGCACGCAGGCTATGTCCCAGAAGCCGGACTCGACAACACATAGATGGCTCTAATCTCGCATAGTCAAATAGTGGGCTCTTCATGGTGAAGAGTCCACGTATAAATTCTGTAGCAAAGCACATAGGGATGCACAGTAAATACGATTTATCTGAACATCATGGATCATACCAATACCATGTGCAATTCTGGGTTCTCGCCCGTTTTGTGTTTTGCGTTTTGTGTTTTGTTTTCTAATTAAAAGGAGTATATTATGACAAAAGTAGGAGTAGTACCAACGGCAATCACCACCGGCGACGCTGTAGTCGTCGTATACGACAATGGATTACTATCCGGCAAAGAGATCGAAACACTGGCTCACTGCTTTAACCTGCCGGAATGGGACGACATTGACCATGGAGTTAGAGTAGTTAACTTTATGACCAATGGTTACCCCCAAAAAGATGGAGAACAGTTGATGGCAAACTGCTCACCCGACGTTATGGCTATCAGTATCAACTTGCCATATTGTTTTGAAATTGCGGTTAAAAGATCCAAGCGAGAACCGGAACGGTCAGTATTCGCTGAATACCATCAGCAACTCATTCTGTGTTATCTGCATGAAATGTGTCATCTGTCTCCACGTGTAGTTGGAGAGTCACGGAAACAGATGGATAACACACCGGTTGAAGAAGAAGAAGAAGCTGCCAACGAGTTTGCACTGGAGCAAGCTTACAAACTGGCCAAACTGTTCGACATAGAACAGGACCATTGGTCAAAATCTCCGTTCTTCTGCAAAAAGTTCAATGAGCTTCTGGATTGTAAAGTAGTGGAAGAAAATACTGTATGGCTAAACAAACAACGTCATATGGTGGAGAATGGCATCACTTTCTTGATCGAAAGCGAGACCGGCCATCCAACCCACCAAATAAATACATTTAAAGAATATATGCATCTCCAATCTGAGGATGACTTGGATGATCCCTCCTGGAAGCATAAGACAATTTTAAATGCTGGCGAACCCTCTTATTTGGAAGGACTAATCAGGAAGATGGATCCTACCACGGTCGAAAAGGTAGAAAGAGAACCTCTGACAACCGGAGGATTGGATACAGAATATGGTTATGACGACATGGAAGAACCAGAAGAATCTTACTACAGTGGTGATCAAAATGTAGTAGATTCTGCTCCAGTCTTTACACCAACTCCTGCACCAGCACAGACGGCACCTATTACAACTCCCACTTACGATGCCTTTCCTGTTGCTGGAAATATTACCCAGCCGCCAGCAGAACCAGTTGTTGGGGCCGAAGTAAAACATTTCGATGACCACGGATTCGACAACGCAAGGATAGGTCGTATTCTACACGGTCTATATATGAAGGCATACAACCACATCTTTACCGAATGTGGAAGAATCCTTAATGAAGATATGGGGTTTAGAAACCCAGAGGGGGTATGCGAAAAAGCGATACCATTGACTGAAGAAGAAATGCTGGTAGTACCAACAGCAGAAAGCTTAGACGTTAATGGAAGATATTCCAGCAACGCTAGTACTGCAGACGGAAAACTTCGTGGAATTATCATGAAAAATACTAAGCTGCCAGCATATAAACTTCATCTGAACATAAATGGGGAAAAAGAAGTAAGATTATTACTCCCACAAAACCCAGGTAAAAGAAATAATGCAGGAGAATACACACCGAGAGCATTACAAGCACGCTCTGGTTCCTGTATCATGTATGTGATCAAGGAGTTAGAAAACAGGAAAAACTCCTTTCAGATGAGAATTGAGAATGGTGAGGTCATAGCAAAATGAGACCCACCACAGGCATAGTCATTGCGGCAAAGGCCAAAGTAATAACTGTAAAATTAGAATCCGGCCTTATCATAACAACCAATAAAGCATTCTTCAAGGTAGGCAAACTCGTAGATATATGCTATGACTACACCACTAATAGGGTTATTGATATAAAACCCAAAGTAGGTAAATTCGTAGAAATAGCAGAAATGGAGGAACCAAAACCACAAGAATATTCCAGTGATGAATTCACAGGTTTTGGTCTTCTCCGCCCGTTGGGCGGTTTGTGTTCTAGTTCTGATCCTAATCCAGGATTAATAGAACCAGAAGACAGAAATTCATACGATGACCCAAAATAGAATATTATGAGTTTTGGGTTTTGGGTTTCTCCGCCCGTTGGGCGGTTTGTGTTTTTTCGTTTTTGATCGCGTGGTGCGATCAATATTACAATTAAAGGCCATATGGCCAAAGGAGAATTATTATGAGTAGAGGTATTTCAGTCGTGATATGCAGCATGATGGGCATAAGGGTTGGCGGACAGTTAGTGTACACCCCGGCACATTTCAATGCAGCTGGCAAAGAGATTAATCAGCGTGTGACCATTCCGGTCTATGCAAATTCAAACAAAGGTACCAATTCCGACGGCAGCAAGGGTCGGACTGACAAGTTTGAATTGGTAGCATGGGGTGGACTGGCCGATACATGTTGTAGATCACTTTCACCCGGAAAGGCTCTGGATGTTGTAGGAGAACTGCATTCCTATAACAAACGTCTGTTTAACCAGGATCGATCTGCAAGAGTGGATGCAGCCGGCGTCCATATTGAAACCCCAAGAACGGCCATCACGATCCGTCAGATCATCTTCGGCGAAGAAAGTATCAAATTCATCCAGAACGAGATTGCCGAGGGCAAAAGGCCGGTTAACTGGAATGTGGAAGGTCATCCGGAATGGCAGACATGGAAAGACTGGTTGAATAAGAAGAAGCTGATAAAATGGGATTGCATGAGCAATGAATTCTTTCATGCCAGGGTGCAACTTCCGTACGGTCAGCATACCATTAACGGAAAAGTATACTCTGCTGCGGTACAGACTGCGGCCCAGCCTGTCATGGCACAAACGCCACTTCCAACGGCAGTTGCAAATGCTGTTAATATACAGCCAGCTCCGCAACCAGGTACAACTCCGAACTTTACGACCCAGGCAGTGCAATCAACAATTCCAGCCGGTCCTGCAGTGATTCAGCCAGGAGTTCCATCAACTCCGGTAGCCCCAGCAGTAGTGTATTAGTAACATAGGCCTATAAACTAAAATTTGGGTCAGCCTTCGGATCGGCTTTCAAGTCGATCCTTAGGCTAATTTCCGATCGATCTTCAGGTTGAATTCTAAGTTAGCCTTTAGATTAAGATCTGGATAGGCCCAAATTTTTTTACCATTAAAAATTTCTATACTGAATTTTTTTGTTAAGGGTTAAAATTGATTATTATATACTTATATTATAATTTTATTTTATATAATAACAGAATTTATTTGACTTCTAAAATCATATTAAATTTAATTCTAATTATAGTATTACTTATTGTATTAAGGACTATATATTATTTTATATTTAGAATTCTTTTCTATAACCGAATTTTTTTTCCTATAATAGAATTTATTTGGAAGAAAGGCAATTTTTATTCTTATGAACGGCGTTTATCTTTTAATTCACAAAATTTTCTGCCGGCAAGAATAAATATTTTTTTGTCTTAGTTACTATTTATTTGCTTCCAATACAATTTCATTAGAACTAAAATCCCTATCTTGATAATATATTCTTATAATATTAAAATTATTTTCCATACACAGTCTTTCAAGTTTCTCTTTATAAATACTCTGTTTATGATAATCATAAGTATGTAAGTGTAGTGCAAATAAAAAGTTATCTAAATCATCTATACCTATTTTATTATCATTAAAATTATCTAATATTTTTATAATACTTGGTGCTACTATTATTAGTTTGCCGCCTAGTTTTAACATTCTATATGCTTCACTAAAATATCTACTTAGTTCATTTCTATCTAGATGCTCTATTACATGTTCAGAATATATTTCGTCTACTGTATTGTCTTTATATTTAAGATTTAATATATCTCCTACTACAGTATCTTTAGTGTGTAGTACTGCATCAATATTTATGTATCCATCTAAATTTTTCTTACCGCTTCCTAAATTAAGTTTCATTTATTCTCCTATATAGTTATGAATTTTCTCCCGGCGGAGTAAAATATTCTTCCTCATCGAGAATCATTACTTATTTTCCTTCTATTGCTTCTACTAAGGCTTTACAATAAAAATATAATACACCTATATCATTATCACCTTTGGCTCTATTATGTATCCAAACAACTACCTTACAATTCTCTGGGGTATAACCTAAAGTAGGATCTCTTCTGTCTATGCTTGCAGAAAAAGGATTCTTCTTATTTTTTTCAGCCGGCTTGGTATGGTCAAAAGGAATACCAGTATCTTCACATACTCCTACATCTATAGCTTTATGTTTAAACCATTTAAAATCTATTGTATATGGAATACCTTTTCTTGCTGCTCTTTTTTCACATTGTTGTAAAATATTATGTAGTCTATGAATAGAGTAGTGTTCATTGTTCCACTTAGTTGCTCTTTCTGCTGGTGTCATTGTTCCGCTCCTTTTCTTCTTGCTCTATTCTATACATCATACCATCAGTTAATAAAGATCTACAAACTTCAGATTTAATACGACCATCTTTTTCAACACATAGCATAATGTAGTTATATATATATGTTCAGGTACATGGAATTGTAGTGTACCGTTAAATCTCTTTTCCGGTCCTGGCATTTCGGTCTCCTATTTCGTATTATAAGATAAAAGCTATCTTGTACTACGAGTTAATCTATCTTGTACTACGAGTTAATCTATCTTGTACTACGAGTTAATCTATCTTGTACTACGAGATAGATCTTCCTTTTCTATATTATAGTACGCTCTGTGTTAAAGTACATAATGCAATGCTGTACTATGATACCACAGTATAATATAATTTTCTAGCGGGCAGAAAGAATTATTTAATAGCACACTTCATGTTAAAATACATAATGTAGTATCCAATTCATTTGATAATGTAGTAATTAATATAGAAGTCTGATATTACTTCCTGAGTTTCATTTGATATCTTTGTGCTGGAGTTAAATCAATTTTGTCATTACAATTGTCATTACATTTGTCATTACAATCAAGTGAATCTATATAATTTGTCATTACAATTGCCATAGATTTGTCATTACATTTAGCATAATGTTTCAATATCTTATACTGCTTATCTGACAATCTAAACTGAAAATATCTATTTTTACTCATTTATTTCTTTCTCCTATATATAATGTATATTATTTGATGCTGCAGTATAATAGACTATTTCGTGCCATGAAATAGATCTTTTTATTCTATATTATAGTATAATCACTTTTTCAAAGATGTCAAATAAGGGGCGAATAATTATGAACATGTTATTAATTTTTTGCGTGCTACTTTTATGTCTATTGATAGAAATAGTATGTAAATGTTGTTCTGGGGGCAGTGCAGATATGCGTAGTATAGATAATGATATTAGAAAGTTGTAGTTAACGAATTAACCCAAACAAAACATATGAAAGCCTATTTTAGAACAAAATGTTTGAATAGTTATTTTTATTAAGTTTTTAAACAACGTAATCCTAAATATGGGTTTTTGCACAACTATATTGTGAGCAAAAATAAGTATCTTGGACTACGGCTATGTTATTGATATACTACGCTATTGTTATACTGGTCGATCGATATACTAACCTAAAAATAATATTATTATCGATCGATGAATAAAATCGATGCAAAATATTGTTCGATCGATGTACCCTATAGATGTGGTTTACATTCAATAGTATAATTTAATAATATAGTATTAAATAGTGTAGAACTAAATACTGTAGTGCTGTAGAACTAAATACTGTAGTGCTGTAGAACTAAATACTGTAGTGCTGTAGAACTAAATACTGTAGTGCTGTAGAA
>Ga0256846_1000500_pt1 | contig 15788 bp, 9 predicted proteins | sample TevniametaG_FD_189098 | JGI IMG/M metagenome (GOLD analysis project Ga0256846, IMG submission 189098) | Tube worm associated microbial communities from hydrothermal vent at the East Pacific Rise, Pacific Ocean - Tevnia | ecosystem: Host-associated > Annelida > Integument > Unclassified ...
AGGATGTGCTACCTTATTATAATGCTATTGTTCTACCGTCATTTAAATATAGAAAAAAGATACTGAATTTGATTTTGAATAAAGTTCCGAATATGGAAATATGGCAGTCTCTTGCTGATAAAATAAACTCCGGTAATAAACCCGAACAAATAATTTCTTCCATCATAAAACTCAATCCGTTTGCAATGATCAATACTTCCTTATTGATAATAACTAACAATAATTTCAAGAGCTTGTTTGCTCCTTTGGGGAATCTTTTATCTATTATCAATTTGGATTTGTATAAATACTACACAAAGACCAAAGTTAAGAGGGGTTATGGAAAATCTTTTCGACTTGATAATTATATTAATCCTTCGGATCAATCGGTAATGGTATTTTACAATATGAATGCACCGGATAATTTAAGAATATATTTTAAACGAAATAGTTATAAAAGGGTGATTTTAAATAATTTACTGAACGGTAAAAGCGAAAATATTTTGATTAAAGAAAATTCGAAACAAATCAATTTGTTATTAAAAGTAGGTTTTTATGCAATAAATTTGATACCTATAAAAAAAACATTAACAAAGCTTGACTATAATATGAACATTACAAGTAGCTATATGCCTACAGCTGATGAAATTATAGCAAAAGTCAGGATATGGAAAGATAGAGTCAGAACAAAATTGAATTGTTTTACAGCTCGCATGTCTTCCTCTTTAAGGCTTAGTGTAGCAAATATTAATGAAGTATTCGATCTGACAATTTCAGGACCGATTTTCTCGGAAAGAGATAAGCCTTATGACTGGGTATGGAAGGAATTTCATATAAACGGAGTAAAATGGAAAGGTAAAAAAGTTCCCAAAATACCTCTATTGCAACCGGAGAAGGTAAATGTACTTCCGATGGATTTACTTCTTTCGGAAGAATACGTATATTCATATGTAAAACAGACAAAATTAAATGGATATTCTGTTTATGTTATTAAATTTAAACCAAAGAAAGAATATCAATCGAAATCTACCTATTACGGAACTTTATGGATTGATAAAAATAATTATTTTATTCGGAAGGAACATTTGATTCAAATAAATTTGAAGGGAGAAGTATTATCAAATATTGAAACCAGGTTTTATAAACAGGTCGGAGAAGATCCTGAAATGTTACTCCCTCTTAAAGTAAAAGGGCATCAGGTGTTTTCAACCGTAGGTAAAGTAACAAGTGTTGAGAAAGAAGTAATTATAAACCAAGTAAAACTTAATCCTCCTGATTTTTCAGAGAGAAGAGATAAGGCTTATAAGACGGATTTTCAAATGGTAAGAGATACAAACAAAGGAATGAGATATCTTGTAAAGGATAAGAAAAGTAAAAAAAGAAGGGTTGAATGGGAGACAAAAAAATCTCAATTATTATGGGTGATGGGCGGTTATTTTGATAGTTCACGTTCTTATCCCTTACCGATAATCGGGGTAAATTATATGAATTTTAATTTAGGTGGAAAGGGACGTCAGGTTAATGTTATGTTTGGCGGGGTAGTTCTAACCGCAAATTATAGCGACCCGTCTTTATTCGGATCAAAAATTGATCTTGGTGCAAATATGTCAGCTATTGCTTTGCCATTTAATAATTCGATTTATAGAAATAACAAAAAAGCTAAAAGTGAAACAGTAAAAAAATGGCCGTTTTTTTTTAAAGTGAATTTCGGTTTCCCTTTGGGACCTTACTTAAAATCCTCTTCCACCCTATTCGTTCACTATAACCATTTTTCCAATTCAAAGTATACATCCGATAAATTTACTATTCCTCAAAGTACTTTTACTTACGGATTTAAATCTCGATTAATAGCGAATTTCAAAGGTTATAAATTACTTTTATTGGGATCAATTGCGAGAAGAGGTAAGTGGAATTTTTGGGGATTCCCGAATAATAAGTCTTATGATCAAAGTCAACAATCATTTTATAGATGGCGGTTTACGGTTTCAAAAAATTTCTTCTTGTCCGGATTTAGAAAATTTCAGTTCATGATGGGATATTATGACGGTATAAATCTTGATCGATTCAGTGCATACAAATTCGGTTTTTTTAACGAAGTAAAAATGCGAGGGTTTATGTCCGGTGTGGTTCAGGCAACGAGAGCTTATTTATTAAAACTCTCCTACGGATATAGCATCGGTAAGGTATTCAGACTTGAATTGTCTTATGATTCTTCTCTTGTTACAAATAAATTTAATAATTACAAGAATACCTATTTCTCAAGTGCGGCTTTATCCGGTACGGTTAATATTCCCGGTGTTAATATGATTTGTCGTTTTGAAGCCGGATTACCGATTTATAGTAATAATGTTAAGGGGTATGTATTAAATCTGATATTAATGAAAATGCTTTAAAACTTGATCTTTTTTTTTGTTTTCGTGTTTCATTCTAATGTGGGAAAAGAGGGCGGTATAAAACCGCCCTCTTTCTTATTTTAAAACTATTACTTAATTTCTTTCTCAAACCATTTTGACCTGTCAGGGTCTTTTGGGTTTTCCGGTTTTTTGAATTTTTTCTTTTCGAGTAACTTTAACAAATGTTTAACCGCTTTTTCAATACTCGGATCATTTCCCTTGGCAATTTCTTCGGGAATGTCATATACTTCAAATCCTTCATCAGGATAAATTCCGACACCCTCAACTACGTATTCACCTTTTCTATTGACAATAGCCGACATAGGAACCGCAAAAGACGGTCCGTCTACTAATCCCGGGCTCCATCCGTAACCGACTAATCCGCCCCAAGTTCTTGTCCCGATAAGTTTTCCAAGTTTCTTTAATTTAAACCAGTATGGAAAATTATCTCCACCGGAAGAAGAATAATGATTTATAAGCATAGCAAGGGGACCGTTAAAAGAGAATAGGGGAGCAGGACGCAGATCAAGGTCTCTCCCTTTCCAGTAAGCGTAAGTAGATGTTGAAAGTTTCTCAATCATTTTACGAGGTGTCCATCCTCCTCCGTTGTACCGATCGTCAATTATGAGAGCTTCTTTGTTATTTAAAGAATAGATCCCTTTAAACAACTCTCTGTTACCTGCCAGATGTGTGTCAGGTACGTGAATGTACCCGATTCTACCGTTGGACAGTTTATCAACAAGTTTCCGTTTTGCAGCTATCATATCGTTGTACATAAGATCAAGTTCGCTTTGTAATGTTTTAATCCAGTAAGTTTTTGCATTGTCCATATTCGGAGTGTTGCTAACTGTGATACTTATCTTTTTCCCTGCTGTATTTTCAAGAAATTTATAAGGATTATCATTTATTGAAACCGTGTAGTTATTTATCTTCAGTAAATAATCACCTTCTTTCACGTTTATTCCTGTTTCCGTGAGTGGAGATCTTGTCCTTTCGTTCCAATTTTCTCCCTTATAGATCTTTGATATTTTATAAAATCCTGATTTTTTGTCTGCTTCCAATTCGGCACCGAGAAGTCCGGTATTTATCCTTTTAATTTTTTTGAAGTCACCCCAGTTAACGTACGTATGTCCTACGTTAAGTTCCCCTACAAGTTCTCCGAATATGAAATCAAGATCCGCTCTATGACTAATATACGGAAGAAGGACCTGATACTTTTTCCTCATTTTTTCCCAATCTACTCCATGCATATTTCTGACATAAAACCAATCTCTGTAAATTCTCCATCCTTCATTATAAATTTGTTTCCATTCTTTCACAGGATCAATCTTCATCACAACTTCTTTCATACTCAATTTTCCGGATTTTACTTTAATTTTAGGTTTTATATCGGCAATACCCCAAGTATTTCCGGATCTATAAAGAATTTTTTTCTTATCCGATGAAAGTGATAAGTAGCGGATGCCACTCATGACCGATTCGGATTTTTTCTTCTTAAAATTGAACAATTGAAGTTTTCCATCGCTAAAATAGATAGCTTTACCTTCTCCTATTTCCGTAATACCGCCGTAATGACCTGTAGGAAGTGGGAAAACCATAATCCTATCATTAATGTTTTTAAAATCAATTTTGACTACCACCTCTTTCTTTTTCTTTTTTTTCTCTTTACTCTTTTTATCAACATCGGTAGGAATTGTAGCTTCCAGATCGTTTTTATCTTTGAATAACGGAGGAGAATTGTTAGTTAGACCGACTGCAAATAATCTTGCCGTCTTATTGTATACGAAATCAAATTCAATAGTTGAGAATCCACCGTCAAAATTGAAATCAAAATCTCTGTCGGAAACAAAGTAAATATATTTGCCATCTAACGAGAATGAAGGTGAAAAATCTTCATAAGTTGAGTTTGTCAATCTTGACACCTTGAGAGAGTCTAACGAATAGACCCAAATGGAATTCAGTTTATTTGATCCGTTCTTTGTGTAAACTATCCATTTTGAGTCGGGTGACCATGAATAATCTCTTATTGTACCTGATCTGTCTCTATCGACAAATGATATTTTCCCCGAAGAAATATTCATGATTTGGAGTTTCCTGTCTGCATCGGAAAAGACAAAATATTTGCTGTCAGGTGACCATTCCACCGGATATTTCCAAACTTTTGTACTTGTTAGCTTCCTTCCCTTTTTCTTTCCAAGCGGATCGATAATGTAGTACTCAAAATCTCCGGATTCATCGGAGACATAGCAAATCCATTTTCCATCCGGTGAAGCGACCGGATACATTTCTCTTACACCGGAAGTTCTTGTGAGATTTAAGGTTATTCCGTTCTTTTCGGCAGGAACCGAAAACAGATCACCGCGTGCGTCAAATATTGCTCTCTTTCCATCAGCGGTTATTGTTGCTCCGAATCGCGATATGTTGCGTGCCACATTTTTAAAATAGGGTAAGATATTGGGGTTATCAAACTCAATATTAACTGTAATTTTTGATACTTTATTTGTATTGAGGTTAAGCTTATGGATGAATCCCCCTTTCTCAAAAACTATTTCATCGTCGGAACCGGAAGGCCAAAGAACATCAAAATCACTAAAGTTTGTTATCTGTTTGAATTTTTTAGTTTTAAGATCGTAAGAATGAAAATTTAAAGTTAAACTTTCATCCGATACGTAAAAAATCTTATCGTTATGCCATATCGGATGTCTATCTGTTCCTGAAAATTTTGTTATCCTTTCCGATTTATTATTTTTGAGGTCGTAAATCCATACATCCTGTGCTCTTCCACCTTTGGTTCTCTTCCAAGTTCTGAATTCTCTTGAAATCGGTGTGTAAACAATCATATTTCCGTCCGGCGAGAATGATCCACCTCCGCACTCAGGAATCTGAAGAGGTTTTTCCAAACCGCCTTTGATATTCACGAGAAAATATTTTCCCATTCTGCGACCGTAAGGTGTTCTGTTCATTCTTACGAGAATCTGTTTACTGTCAGGAGTCCAATCCATAACTATGTAATCATATCCACCTCTTGGCGGCATAATACCTACGTCATTGTAATATGTAAGTTGAATTGGTTTACCACCGCCTGAAGGTATAATGTAAACCTGCCTTGATCCGGAGTATTCTGCTGAGAAAGCTATCCATTTTTTGTCCGGAGAGATTTTCGGAAATAGCTCAAGACCTTCATGCGAAGTAAGTCTCTTTGCATCTCCTCCATCTGCAGGTACACTCCAAATATCTCCTGCATAAACAAAAACAACGAGGCTTTCATTTATATCGGGAGTACGCAGGAGTCTTGCGTCTTTAACTGCAAATGATGTTCCGAAAAAAAGTACGATCGAAACAACAATTAGTATTGTCTTATTCATAAGACCTCCTTTTTCTTAATTCTTTTTTTACGTTTGTGAAATTATAAAGTTTCGTTATTATTTAATTAAAATGCGGATAGCTTAAGCATTGAGTAGAATTCAATAATGGTTTATAATTAAAAATGGTTAAAAAATATAACAGGTATCGTTTGAATAGTATAATACTGTATTTTTTTGTTGTGACTTTTGGTATAACGGGAGTTTTCTCCACTTTTATAAATGCCGAACATATAATTGAATTAGATCTTAAAAGAATCAAACAACTTGCTTTGGAACATAATAAAGTGATAAAAAATGCAAAACTTGATATAAAAATTGCAAAAAATGTTGTATGGGAAACAACATCCATGGGGTTACCTCAGATAGAAGGGAAACTTTCATACAAGGATTTTACTCAAATACCTACAACTTTACTCCCTGCAAAATTTATAGATCCGAAAGCGGAAGACGGAACTTTTTTCCCAATGAAATTTGGTACACAGCACAGTATGTCTTTTGAAGTTTCAGCTTCACAATTGGTGTTTAACGGTACTTATATTGTTGCTCTCCAATCTTCAAAGATATACATGAGGCTTTCAAAAGAGGGATTGATTAAATCTGAGATCGAAGTGAAATCTCTTGTGACCGGAACATATTATCTGTTGTTAGTAACGGAAAATCTAAAGAACATTCTTGAAGAAAATTTGAAAAATCTAAAGAAACTTCATTATGAGACTTATGAACTTTATAAAGCGGGATTTGTTGAGGAAACGGATGCCGATCAGATTGAATATTTTGTTACAAAGATAAAAAACAGGTTAAATACAACAAAAAGTCAAATTGATATCACTTATAAGTTGCTTAAATTTCAAATAGGTTTCGAACTTGACAAGAAAATATCGGTTAAAGGAGATATAAATTCGATATCTTCCGGAATAGATTATTCATCTTTACTTTCAAAAGAATTCGATTATTCCAAACATATTGATTTTAAAATGGCAGATACCAATGTTAAATCTTCGTCACTTCTTTTGAAAAAGGAAAAGTCAACCTTTTTGCCATCATTAACTGCATTTATGTCTCATTCACAGAATGCAATGAGGAATGAATTTAACTTTTTCAAGGATACCGAAGAGAAATGGTTCCCTTCCACCGTAATAGGATTAAATTTAAATTTGCCGATATTCTCAAGTGGAAAAAGAATTGCTAAAGTAAAACAAGCTAAATATAATCTTGAGAAATCTCTGAATAAGAGAAGTGATGTTTCCAAAAGCCTTCAGTTAGGATTCTTAAATGCTAAATCTTCTTATATGACAGCTGTGGGAGGAAAAGAGAGTAGTTTTAGAAATCTTCAGATTGCTAAAAAAATATATGAAAAAACAGTAGAAAAGTTTAAAAAGGGTGTATCATCCAGTATTGAATTGATTCAAACTTATAATCAGTATCTTGAATCACAATATGCTTATTCTTCCGCATTAATTGTTTTTCTTAATTCACTGACTGAATTGCAGAAATATTTGGATTTATTATAGAGATAAAAGGGGCAGAGAATGATAAAAAAAATTCTAATTTTAGTTTTGTTAGTTGCTTACGGATGTAATTCTCCTGTTAGCGAGGAGAAAATAAAGTTAAAAATACAAAAAAAGAAAGATGAAATTGTGAATCTTCAGACAGAAATAAAGTCTCTCGAAGATGGATTATCAAAAAACGGGATAAAAGATAATATAGGAAAAGTTCTTGTAACTGTGAAAAAAATGATTCCCGAAAAATTTGAACATTTTCATAGTGTAAACGGTTCCGTTGAAGCCGTTAAACAGGCGTACATAAGTCCCGAATTGAGCGGAAGAATAGAGTCCATTGTAGTTGAAGAGGGGCAGAGGGTTAGAAAAAATGATCTTCTTGTAATATTAAATTCCGGTATTATTAAAAGTACAATTTCGGAATTGGAAAGTTCCTATAAGCTTGCAAAGACCCTCTTTACAAAAAGATCCGGTCTATGGAAAAAGAATATCGGTTCGGAAATACAATATCTTGAAGCAAAGAATCGTAAGGAATCACTTGAAAATAAGATAAAAACTTTGAATGAGCAACTTAAGATGTCCAGGATAAGAGCACCTTTTGACGGAATAATTGATAAAATTGATAAAAAAAAGGGTGAACTTGCCATGCCGGGGCTGCCTTTAATGCAGATTGTTGATCTTAGTGAGGTGTATATTAAGGCAGATATATCGGAATCATATCTTTCGAAGGTGAAAATAGGTGATGAAACAACGGTTACCTTTCCTGCATTCCCCAAACTGATAAAAAAAGCCAAGGTTCTTAGGATAGGAAGTATCGTTAACCCTCAGAATAGGACATTTGAAATCTCTTTACTTGTTAAAAACAGTAACGAAGTGCTTAAGCCCAACATTGTAGCTGTTGTTGAATTAAGGGATTTTTTTGACGATCAGTCATTGATAGTTCCCTCAATTATTGTAAAAAATGATAAATTAGGATCATATTTGTATAGGTTAAAGGATACTGAAAACGGACTTGTTGCCGAGAAAGTTTATATTAATACCGGAATGGTGCTTAAAGATATGATGAGAATAGAAAGCGGATTGAAAATCGGAGATGAGGTCATAATAAAAGGTTATAACATGGTTAAAAACGGGAGTCTTATAAAACTTTCCGAAACGATTAAAGAAGGGATGTAAGAATGAACAACGATCATCAAAAAGGGAAGTCTTGGAGAGAGTTTAAACTAACTACATTTGCCCTTAACAATAGAAGTACAGTCTTCCTTTTAACAATAATTATCCTTGTTTTCGGTTTTATCGGATATTCTACTATGCCACGAGAAACATTTCCCGAAGTGGTAATTCCCAATATATTTGTGAAGACCATTTATCCGGGAAATCCTCCCGTTGATATCGAAAATTTAATCACAAAGCCAATCGAAAAAGAGGTAAATACAGTATCTGGAATTAAAAAGTTAAGTTCAACATCCACACAGGGGAACTCGGATATAGTTGTAGAGTTTAATGCGGGTGTTAACTTGGGAGATGCTCTTCAGGATGTTAAAGATGCTGTAGACAGGGCAAAAAATGAACTCCCGTCAGATCTTGATATTGATCCTATAGTAATGGATTTGGATATAAATGAATTTCCAATACTGAATATAAATCTTTCGGGTGATTTCAGTTTAACCGAATTAAAAGATTTTGCGGAGTATTTGGAGGAAGAGATTGAATCATTTAAAGAGATTTCAAAAGTTGAAATCAAAGGACTTGATAATCGAGAGATTCAGATAAATATAGATTTGCACAAACTTGATCTCATGAAATTAAGTTTTAAGAATGTTGAAGATGCAATTGTGTATGAAAATATCTCTATTTCCGGCGGTGATTTAAAAATCAATAATTCAACGAGGTCGGTAAGAACCATCGGAGAATTCAAAAACCTTGAAGAGATAAGAAATATTATAATTAAACACGATGGTGGAAATATAGTTTATCTTCGAGATGTAGCTGAAGTTGTTGACGGATATGAAGACCCTTTAACGTATGCAAGACTCAATAAGAATAAAGTTGTTTCGGTTCAGGTAGTGAAAAAAAGTGGTGAGAACCTCATTCTTGCTTCTGAAAAAATATTTAAACTCCTTAACGATGCAAAAATGGACGGGACTTTGCCTACCGGTCTTCATATAGATATTTCCAATGATCAGTCCGAATGGATCAAAAGAATGGTTAGTAACCTTGAAAATAGTATTGTCATTGCTATTTTCTTTGTGGTATTGGTTCTATATTTTTTCCTTGGGACGAGAAATGCATTGTTTGTAGGTATTGCAATTCCGGCTTCAATGACTCTTTCGATTGTCATTCTGAATCTGTTGGGATCAACTATAAATATGATGGTTCTTTTTGGTTTGGTTCTGGCTCTCGGTATGCTTGTTGATAATGCAATAGTTGTTGTTGAGAATACTTATCGTTTTACCGGAAAGGGATTTGATGTGAAAGAAGCTGCGAAAAGGGGAACCGGAGAGATTGCAATAGCTATAATCGCATCTACGGCAACAACACTTGGGGCTTTTATCCCTCTTATATTTTGGCCGGGGATGATGGGTGAATTTATGAAGCATCTCCCGATTACTCTTATAATAGTATTATCTTCGTCACTATTTGTTGCTCTTTTTATAATACCGGTTTTTGCAGCGAGATTTTATAAGACAGATAAAGAAGAAACTAATTCCGATAGAAAAACAATTTTAAAGAGGTCAATAATATGTCTTGCCTTAGCAGCCGTAGCATTGGTATTTAAGATAAATTTTATTGCGTTTTTCATGATGTTTGCAGCTATTTTAATCCTTTCAAATTATTATTTCCTGAAGCGGTCTTCCGAATGGTTCAGGAACAAACTTTTGGTTAGAGTTGAGTCCTTTTATAAAAAAACAATAGAATTTTCATTAAAAGGGAAAAGACCGAATCAAATTATTATTTTAACCGTAGTAATGATGATATTAACAATGATTTTCTTTAACATGCGGCAGCCTAAGGTTGATCTTTTCCCTGATAATGAGCCGTCGTTTTTTAATATTTTTATTGAACTTCCGGTAGGATCGGATATAGATGCGACTGATAAGGTTGTTCGTGAATTTGAAAAGGATGTTTATAAAATATTAATTCCTTATAAAAATACTGTCAAATCCGTATTAACTGCAATCGGAAAAGGAGTTGTAGGGGAAAATGAATTCCCAATCGGTAATACTCCTAACAAGGGGATGATAACCGTATCTTTTGTTGATTATAAATTAAGAAATGGAGTTATGACATCTCTTATTATGAAAGAAATGTCTGATATGCTGACTCATAAGATGCCGGGAGTAATAGTTACGATTAATAAGAATATGATGGGACCTCCTACTGGGAAACCGATAAATATTGAAGTTTCCGGAAAAGATTATACGATTCTTGTGGAATTAACCCGAAATATGCAAAAATTTATTGAAAATTCCGGTATTGAAGGTATTGAGAATCTGAAAATGGATTTGGATTTAGGTAAGCCGGAGTTAATTGTAGAAATTAACAGAGATAGTGCAAGGAGATTCGGACTGTCTACTGCACTCATTGCATCGACAATAAGGACTTCATTGTTTGGAAAAGATATATCGGATTTTAAAGATGGAGAAGATGATATCCCTATTGTTCTTAGGTTTGATAGGAAATACAGAAATGATATCTCTTCGATTCTTGATCAGAAAATAACTTTTAGGAGTCAATCTACAGGAAAGATAATGCAAGTACCGATATCTTCCGTTGCATCTTTTAATTTCAGTACAACTTACAGTGCGGTTAAGAGAAAAGATACAAAGAGGGTGATAACACTTTATTCAAATGTTATTGAAGGTTTTAATAATAATGAAGTTAACAATAGGATAAAGAATATTTTAAAAAACTTTAATATTCCCGACGGATACGATTATAAATTTACCGGAGAACAGGAAGATCAGAAAGAAACCGTAGATTTTTTATTTAGGGCACTTCTTATTGCACTATCCGTTATCATGATGATTCTTGTTACTCAGTTTAATTCTTTTGCCAAATCACTCATTATTATTGCAAGTGTATTCTTCAGCACGATAGGTGTGTTCGGAGGAATTGCCATGTTTAAAATGAATTTTATTATCATAATGACCGGAATCGGTATTATTTCACTTGCGGGTGTTGTTGTCAATAATGCTATTGTACTCATAGATTATATTGATTATCTTAAAGCAAAAAAGAAAAATGAACTTAAAATACCGGAAAATGATATGTTACCGATCAAATATTCCGTTGAATGTATTATTGAAGCTGGTCAGACAAGGTTAAGACCTGTTCTCCTTACGGCTATTACAACCATACTTGGATTATTCCCGATGGCAATAGGGATAAACATAAATTTCAGAACACTTGTTACAAAGTTTAATCCTCAGATCTATTTTGGCGGGGATAACACCCTTTTTTGGGGTCCTATGGCGTGGACTGTTATATTCGGACTCACTTTTGCAACATTTTTAACACTTGTTGTTGTTCCCGCTATGTATTTGACTGGTAATAAAATTAAACTATATTTTTTTTCTAAGAGAAGAAATTAAGACAAAAAGAAAAAACGGTGCACCGAAAAATGAAGTTACGATTCCAACAGGAATTTCAACGGGTGGTAATAGTGTCCTTGCGAGAAGGTCGGCAATGGCAAGTAAAATTCCTCCTAAAATTATTGTTACAATTACAAGAAGTCTGAAATTATCTTTAATTATTCTGCGGGTAATGTGAGGAACAATTAATCCTATAAAACCGATTGGTCCTGTTAGAGAGACAACAATTCCGGTTACAAGAGATACGATGACGAATAAAAGTATCCTGAATTTATTTACATCAAGACCCCTTGTTTCGGCAAAATTTTCTCCTCCGGAAATCAGTAACAGTTCTTTTTTTAGAATAAGTGACACAAATATAAAAAATGTCCATACCGGAAAGAGGATTAAAATATCTTTATATCCCGAAGTAAAAATACTTCCCATAAGCCATCTTAGAACTGAAACCGTTTGAGTGATATCTACCATATATTGTAACAACATTATAAATGAAGAAAAGAAAAAATTGATTGCTACTCCCGACATTAGAATTGTATAGACAGAGTAGCTCTTTGTTATCTTTGATATCCCCAGTATTAAAAGAATTGATAGTATTCCTCCAAGAAAACCTCCGATATAGACCATGTTTATACCGAAAATGTTTATTGCAAGATTCAATTTGAGTACTACAACAGTTCCTGCAGCTGCTCCTGAAGAAACACCGAGAGTATAAGGTGTTGCAAGACTGTTTTTAAATATATTTTGAAATATCAATCCTCCGAGAGCAAGTGAAGAGCCTACAAGAAAAGCCATAACTGTTCTCGGAAGTCTTAACTGCCAAAAGATGAAACTGTTTGTATTGTTTGAGAAAAGCTTTGAAATATCGAGATCAATTATTCCGAGAAAAGGGACTATTAACAAAGTTAAAATTGCCGACCCCAAAACTATTGAGTATTTAGTCCTACTTTTCATTCGGAATGAAAATCTCCTTATCTTTGTATTCATAGCTGACGAAATCAATATTGAAAGTTTTTTTCAGTACCTCGGCGGTATTTTTTTTCTTCCCGCAATAGAGAATTTTTCCGTCTCGCAACGCAATGATACTATCTGTAACAGAGTATAACGGAACCAAATTGTGCGAAACAATCACAATTGTTTTTCCTCCCCTTTTTAGTTCGGAAAGTATTTTTTTAAGATCAACAATACTTTCGGGATCAAGGTTGGAAAACGGTTCGTCGAAAAGCAGGATAGGTACGTCTTGGATATATGCCGATGCTATAAGTACTCGTCTCCTTTCTCCACTACTCAATGTATTGATATCACGTTTTGCAAAATGTGATATGTTAAATTTTTTTAGACATTTTTCATAAATTTTCAGATCATTCTTATCATAATCGGAAAAAAGTTTTTTGTACGGATAACGACCGGCAAGTAGCACATCTTTTACACTTATCGGTAGAAGGAATTCTTCATACTGGGGTTGAAATGAGATTAGTTTAGCGAGATTTCTCCTATTTAATTGCTTAATATTCTTACCGTTAATGAAAACATTACCTGTAAAATCTTTTATTATTCCTGAAAATATCTGCAGTATTGTTGTTTTCCCTGCACCATTCGGTCCCATAAGAATTGTCAAATCGTTTTCTTTAATTGATAAATTGATATTTTTTAAAATCTGCTTTTCTCTATAAAATGAGAGTCCTTCTATTCTAATCATTTATTTTTGTCGGATTTTTCCCTGATTTAAAAAAATCACATTCGTCTGTTATCTTGCAAAGATTGCAGGAAGGATTTACAGGTTTACATATTGTTTGACCGAAACCGACTAATACTCGGTTAACTCTGTTCCATAAGTTTTTAGGAAGAATATCCTTAAGTTCCTTTTCTACAATTTCCGGTTTATCACCGGATGCCCATCCGAGCCTTTTTGAAATACGAAAGACATGGATATCAACTGATATTGAAGGTATTCCGAATGCAAGAGACCTTATTAAATTTGCCGTTTTTCTCCCGACTCCGGGTAATTCGATAAGTTTATTAAAATCGGATGAGATTTTGTTTCCCGAATGGTGCAGATACCCCGCTATTTTTATTATATTCCTTGCTTTTTGACGAAAAAAACCAACGGGATAAATAAGCTCCGAGACTTTCTTTTCACCAAGGTTCAAAATTTTTTCAGGTGTGTCGGCGATAGAAAAGAGTCGTTCCGAAGCTCCCATAGTAACTTTATCCTTGGTTCTTGAACTTATTAATATTGAGATCAATATTCTTAGTGGGGTTGATCTTATACTTTTCTCGAAAGATTCAACAGGAGGATTAAGCGGATCGGTAGTTTTTTTTATAGATGAAAGAATATTCAAATAATAGTCGGTTGTTTTCATGTCCTTAAACAGTTGTTTTTCCGTTTATTTTTATCTCCGAAGTTATTTCAACCGAGGGTTTCAATGTTGCCGATACCCCGCAATATCTATCTTCGGAAAGAGAGACCGCTTTTTTAACTTTATCAACTGGAATATTTTCGCCTTTAATTTCATAAATGATTTTTATTTTTTTAAATTTTTTCGGATGTTCTTCAGTAAGTAAAGCCTCGGTTGCAACTTCAAAAGATTCAACTTCAACTCTCATTTTTTTTAAAATCGAGATAACATCCATTCCGGTGCATCCTGCAAGCGAAAGGAGCGTCAGTCCTTTTGGTCTCGGACCCAAATTGTTTCCTCCGACTTTTTCATCTGCATCAATAATTAGGTCGAAGCCGTCTAATTTTCCGGTAAATGACATCCCTGAGTTCCATACTACTTTTCCTTTCATTTGTATTCTCCTAATTAAGTACTAACTTTTAAAAACCGATAATAAGTATAATTGCTCCGACCGTAAGACCGAATAGAAAGTTAAAAACCTTGATCTTTATTGTATCATTAACTGAAAAGCTTAATAGTGGCAAAGATCCGTGACCGTCTTGTACAATTGAATTTGCCAATAAAACTGAAAACGGGATCATACCTTGACTGAAAAGAGATACAAAAAGGAGATTTGGTCCCGATATGGGAAGTATCCCTACGAATGCTCCGAGAACCAATAGAAGAGGCTTGTTGTGCGTAAGGATCTCTTTCATGTTAAAAGTGTTATCCATTAAAGTAATAAAGAATATTGATAGGAATAACCAAACAGCCAATTTTAGGATATGATTTTTTATAATATGTTTAAAAACGTGATCTGTAAAAAAATGTGAAAATTTCGGTTTTGATTTATCTTCTTCTTCGTGAACGATGGTACACTTTTTGCATAACTTTATTTTAAATATTTTTTTGTAGAGAATGGCGAGATATCCTCCGAGAATTCCAAATAAGAAAAGTGAAGAAAAAAGGATTATTAAAGAAGATAAAGTGATAGGAGAATCTCCTTTAAATGCCATTCCGATAAGTATAAAAGCTTCATCACCGGAAGTGGCGATAAGTGCACTATTTATAGCACCGAATCCGATTATTCCGGACATGTAAAATGAATCTACAACAAATGTACCGATACATCCGGGGAAACTTCCGAAGAGAGTTGCAAGAAATATCTGAGAAAATTTCCCCTTTGAGAAGAATTTTTTTAATTTTTCGTTAAAAACAATTTCAATATATTCGACAATGATCATAAGAATGAGGATAATTGCAGATATTTTTACCGTTTCAAATGCAGTCTCAACTAAGATTTCCATTACCATAAACTTATTATAGTTGTTTTGCCTAAGCTATTCAAGAAAGAGGGATGGCAATATAGGGGTGACGGTGTCCAAAAGGGATTACCCCATGTTGGGGTGACGGTGCTTTACTTCTTTGATTTTTTCAAGATATGGAATCCGTCCTTACGGAAGAATGGGATAAATTGCCATTTACCCCTACTGCAAATAAAAGGGGACAGGCATGGAATCACCAGTGAGTAAAGAGAGTGTGACTTTTGTGCTATAAATATTACTACAAATAAAAAAAGAGA
>Ga0256846_1000501_pt1 | contig 15777 bp, 13 predicted proteins | sample TevniametaG_FD_189098 | JGI IMG/M metagenome (GOLD analysis project Ga0256846, IMG submission 189098) | Tube worm associated microbial communities from hydrothermal vent at the East Pacific Rise, Pacific Ocean - Tevnia | ecosystem: Host-associated > Annelida > Integument > Unclassified ...
CACATGAAGGTCAACAGCATTATAGCAGGAGTTTGTTTCCCCTCCTGTAAACCACCTGTAAAAAGGCTTGGCTGAATCATCCAGAACTTTATCCCATTTTTTGTACCAGTGGCAGTCTTCGGCAATGGAACCCCAGAATCCATCCGGATCATTGATGGACTGATCATAAGCTTGAGCATACAAATCGGACATTAGAATAACCTCCTAAAATTTCAGCGGTATCATAACAAGATATTATTTTTGCACCATGTTTTTTATTTCTTCCACAACTTCAGGATTGGCAAGGGTCATGACATTGCCCACATCTCCGTTATTGGAAATGGCTCCCAGCACACGCCTCATGATTTTTCCGGATCTTGTCTTTGGCATGTCAGGTACAAGCCATACCTTTCTTGGCTTTGCAATTTTGCCTATCTGATCACACACAGCATCGGAAATCTTTTTTGCAAGTTCCTCACTTGGCTCAACTCCCTGTTTCAGGGCAATATAAAGATCAGGCTCCTTGCCTTTGATTTCATGGGCAACCGGCACAACTGCTGACTCTGCAACCTCTTCCACCACAAGGGCGGCAGATTCTATTTCCTTGGTTCCAAGTCTGTGGCCTGAAACATTGATAACATCATCAATACGCCCAAGGATCCTGAAATACCCGTCATCAGACCTCATGGCAGCGTCTCCTGCAAGATATGGCCAGTCTCTCCAGTCCTTGCTTTCAGGATTTTTGCAGTATTTTGCAAAATATGTGTCAACAAACCTGTCCCTGTCTCCCCATACGGTCTGAAGCATGCCAGGCCATGGGTTCTGAATACAGATATTGCCTGCTATGCCTGATTCTGTAATTTCGTTTCCATCGTCATCCAGGATAATGGGGTGAATTCCCGGGACTCCCGGGCCTGCGCTTCCAGGTTTCATGGGATTGATGGCAGGAACCGTGCTGCACAGAAAACCACCTGTTTCAGTCTGCCACCATGTGTCCACTATAATGGCCTCACCCTTGCCCACAACTGACTGGTACCATTTCCATACTTCAGGTTCGATGGGCTCGCCAACCGTTGTCATGTGCTTGAAATGATAATTGTATTTGGCAGGTTCATCAGGCCCTAACTTTCTTAAGGCTCGTATTGCAGTGGGTGCAGTATGGAAAATGTTGACATCCAGTTCCTGGGCTATTCTCCATGACCTGCCTGCATCCGGATATGTCGGGACTCCTTCGTATATTACAGTGGATGCACAAAGGGCAAGAGGGCCGTAAACAATAAAAGAATGACCTGTGATCCAGCCTATGTCAGCCATACACCAGTAAACATCTTCAGGATGAATATCCTGAATATATTTTGACATTGCAGTTACATATGCAAGATAACCACCTGTGCTGTGCTGGCAACCCTTTGGTTTTCCTGTGGTTCCACTTGTATACATCAAAAACAGGGGGTCTTCAGAAAGCATTTTTTCAGGCTCAACCCTTGCCCCGTAAAATTTTTTCACCTCATCATTGGCAAAATAGTCGCGTCCATCCACCATCGGGGTTTCAGAAGAATATTTCCCGGGATAACGCTGCCATACCAGAACCTTGTCAACCTTCTGGCCTGCCTCGGCGGAAATTTTAACGGCCTCATCTGCAGCTGCCTTGTGATTCAGAAGGTTCCCGCCCCTGTAATATGCATCCATTGTAATGAGAACCCTTGAATTTGAATCAACTATCCTGTCTGCACAGGCGCTTGCGGAAAAACCTCCAAAAACCACTGAATGAATTACTCCAAGCCTTGCACATGCAAGCATGGTTATGGGAAGCTCAGCAGACATGGGGAGATGAATGGTGACCCTGTCGCCTCGTTTCAGGCCTGCAAAATCCCTGAGCAGGGCTGCAAATTCATTTACCCTTACATAAAGTTCCTGATAGGTGATGTGCTGGATTCTTTCCTCTTCAAGCTCAGGCACAAAATGTATGGCAGTCTTGTTTTTATTATCTTTAAGATGGCGGTCAATGCAGTTGTAACTTGCATTGATCAGCCCGCCCTTGAACCATTTATAACAGGGAGCATCGCTTGTATCCAGAACCTCATCCCAGTATTTGTACCAGGTCAGAAGTTCTGCATATTCAGTGAAACAGTCCGGAAAATTATCCAGGCTGAATCTGTCGAAGATTTCTTCATCAGTGAGGTTGGCCTGAGCAATGAATTTGGTGGATGGATAATAATAATCTTCTTCTTTCCAGTGGACTGCAATCTGTGCCTCGGTGGTTTCGACAACTTCTTGTTTGCTCATGAATCATCTCCTTATGAATTTATAAACAGTTTTCGCTAAGTTTATTAAGTGGTTTCCCATTGGAAATTAAAACTGGCATCACCTCCTTTTTTTAATTAATAAAAAACGGCAATCAAAAAATATATGAACTTAACAGCCAAAGATACAACTTCTGAAAGCAATAAGCTTTTCCGCGTCAGACCTGGTATAGGAAACGTACAAAGTGAGATGAAAAATCGTAGTCATTTAGTGAATCCGATTTATACCATAATTTATGCATTATTAAGAACTAAGGACTAAGTCAACAAAAAAAAACATTTTTTTAAATAAATTTAGTGCACAATTATTAACAATTCTGCGTAAAAATATACTAGCAGGTCAAAGAAAAAAGCTAATACACTAAAATTATTTGAAATAAATAACTCAAACAAGGTTTGATGGCTTTAAACCGGTATGATTTTACTAAATATCAAATATAAAAGGTTTTTTATTGCATGATAAATATGTTTGCAGGTATAGTGGCCAGTGAACTGAAATATTAAAACAGGAAATTTGAAAGGATGTGTGTAAAAATGGCAAAACCTGTTGATACATACTGGAATTTCAGGCTTGAAGCTGTGAAAGCAAAGCTTGAGGAAAATAATTTTGAAGTGTTTATTGCTCAGGATGCAGAAAATGCAAAACATATTGCCCTTGATACGATTATTCCCGGTCTTGATATCAAAAGCGTGTCATGGGGAGGATCAATGTCCTTTGTCAGCACAGGGGTTTTTCATGCCCTGAAGGACAAAACAGACATTGAGGTTCTCAATACCTTTGATAAAAGCCTGTCAAAGGAGGAAATGATGGATTTAAGGCGCAGGTCCCTTATGGTGGATCTGTTCATAACAGGCACAAACGCTTTGACAGAAGACGGGCAGCTTGTCAATCTTGACATGATAGGAAACAGGGTTGCGGCAATGATGTGGGGCCCTGAAAATGTATTGCTGTTTATCGGCAGAAACAAGATCACCCCTGACCTGGAATCTGCCATGACAAGGATTAAAAATTATGCTGCTCCGGTCAACACCATCAATCTCGGCAAGAAAACCCCGTGCAGAAAGACAGGTTTCTGCCATGATTGTTCAAGTCCTGACAGAATCTGTAATTATTGGTCCATCATTGAAAAAAGTTTTGTGAAAAACAGGATAAAAATTATTCTTGTCAATGAAGATCTGGGGTTTTAATCATGCAGAAGATTATGGTTTTTCAACAAAACGGCTCAGGCAGAACCAAGATAGACGGGATCAACAGGTTCGGGGCAAGAAAATTTGTTCTTGAAATTTTTGATATTGATGAAACCCTGCCTCCTGTTCTTGATGATACATCTGCGTATCTGCCTGAAACAATTGAAGCTGATCTGGTGCTTGATTATCTTATCCACAGGGATCTTTCAGATGATTTAAGTAAATTATGCAGTAAACTTGGAATTCCCGTGGTTGCTTCGGGCAAGAAAATACTTGCAGGCAGCGCAATCTGTCCTCCCACCTGCTGTGCACTTCATTATCAGAAAAATCTGGGGGATTATGGTCTGGTCTTTGGCAGGCCGGAGATCAGGGTTGTAACAGACAAGGACATTATCCGTGAAATCAGGGTTGAAAAGGGCGCTCCCTGCGGAGCAACGTGGAATGCAGCCGCAAAAATAAAGAATATGCCCATTGAAAGGGCCCTGACCCGGTTCGGACTTGAGGTGCAGTTTTTCTGCACTGCAGATCCTGCATCATGGGATCCTTTGTGGGGTAAAAGCCCTGTGCATTTTGCAGCGGACATACATTCAGCCGTGCTCAAGGCTGCCTTAAAGAAACAGGAATAATGGTTCTTAAAGCAAATAAGAATTTTTCCATGAGAGTGGCCATTATTGATGATGAGCCAATTGCATGCAGGGAACTTAAAAAAGCCTTTGCAAAAAAAACAGATTTTGAGGTTGATGTTTTCCCGGATGGAGAGTCTTTTATAAAGAAAATGAACCAGACATTATTTGATCTGGTTCTGTGTGATCTTAAACTGCCGGGCATGGACGGAATACAGGTGCTGACCAGGATAAAAAAACAATTTCCTGATACCCAGGTGATTGTCATCACGGCATACGGATCAATTGACACAGCCATAAAGGCTGTGCAGGCAGGTGCGTTTCATTTCCTTGCCAAACCTGTGAAAAAGGAAGAGTTGCTTTCCCTTGCAGGCCGTGCCCTTGAAACTGTCCGGCTTACAAGGGAAACCCAGGCACTTAAAAGAAGTCTTTTTAAACAGTCGAGGCAGCAGTATCTCATAGGGCATTCTCCTGCAATTCAGGAAGTGCTGACCCTTGTCAAAAAAGTGTGTTCGCTTAACTGCAATGTTCTGATCCAGGGAGAAAGCGGTACAGGCAAGGAACTTGTGGCAAGGGCGCTTCATTTTCTGGGAGTACGCAGGGAAAAGCCTTTTATTGCCTTCAGCTGCGGAGGCTTTTCCGATGATCTCATTGCAAATGAGCTTTTCGGGCACAGGAAAGGTGCTTTTACAGGGGCGGTTGATACCAAAATAGGCCTGCTTGAATCAGCCCACAGGGGAACAATCTTCCTCGATGAAATAGGGCTTATGCCCATGACCATGCAGGTCAAGCTTTTAAGATTTGTCCAGGAACGCAGCCTCATAAGAGTGGGTGGAGTAAAACCTATTCCCGTGGATGTGCGCCTGATTGCTGCAGGCAACCATGACCTCAAACAGGAGGTGGAGCTTAAAAATTTCCGCAAGGATCTTTATTACCGCCTCAATGTGGTTTCCATAACGCTTCCTCCGCTTCGTGACAGAAAAGAGGATATTCCTCTGCTTGTTCATCATTTTCTTCAAAGATATAACAAAAAGTTCAAAAAACAGGTTGCAGGCGTGGATAAAAAAGCCATGGCCATACTTAACCAGTATCCTTTTCCCGGCAATGTAAGGGAACTTGAAAATATCATTGAAAGAGGGGTGGCGCTTTCTGACAGGCCTGTTATCACTCCCCAGGATCTTCCGGCAGATCTTCTTGAACTCTCCATTACAAGGCTTGAGGATGATACTTCTTTAAAATCCCTGGAAGAGGTTGAAAAGGAACACATAAAAAAAATATTGATAAAAACTGCCTATCACAAGGGCAGAGCTTCTGAAATTCTGAAAATTCCCCGTACCACTTTGTGGCGCAAAATGAAACGCTTTAATCTTGGATGAGTCAGATGTTTCAATTTGAACTGCCTTCTTAACTGCCACCATTACAGGCATTTGGTGTCACAGACAAGATGGTTTGATGTAATTTATTTCAATATGAATCAAACCAGTAGAATACTGGTTCTGTATTTCGGTCAAATGCCTGCCTGCCGTACGTTTTCATAATGGCATGGATTTTGTACGCAAAACTTATGGCAAAGGCATTGAAAGTTTTTTCAGGCCTGTTGCTTTTGCGGCAGGTTTAAAGAATTGGAATTCTCAAAACACAGGAAAACAATCGGTGAATACAGAAAATATACTGGTTCCGTTTGACAGGAACAGTTCCGGACTTAAATCCTTGTACCATGCATTTGCCCTGGCCGAAAGGATAACTGCAAGGGTTGTGGTTCTTATTTTTAAAGACGGCATAGATGAAAAAAGCACGATAATGCCGCTTGAAAAAGCCTGCAAGGATATGGTGCAAAGCGCCTGTGAACAGGGACTTTCTGTATCCTTTCACATTGTGTATGACGGGTTTGAGTCTGAATTTGTCAATATAATAAAAAAGGAGCACATTGATCTTATTGTTCTAAATGCTTCGGACATGGAAATGAAGGCAGCCATGAAGCCTGTAAAAACTGCAATGTCTCTTCAGGTAATTGAAGTAAAGGAAAAACAATAAGAAAATAAAAAGCCCGGCCATGTTTTCACAGCCGGGCAATATCTTTAGTTTTATAATATCATCGCAGGATCAGTACTGAAGACTGTGCACCGTTTATGAGCCGGTTTACTCTCTGTTTGGGAAACAATTTATGGAATAATGATTTTTTCCCCATCCACAATGCTATAAGATCCTTTCTGGCTGCCTGCGATATGAAATCGTCAAGTGACTGGGCATCAACAAGCTTTATCCATGCCTTGATGTGCTGATTCTGATAATATTTCAGGACCTGGTTCATTTTCTGGTCAACATCTTCTTTAAGAGCGCCTGAATCTGTAATTCCCACAAGTTCAAGTTCTGCCGAGTGAACGCTTATCATCTGGTTGATCATTTCAAGTGATTCCTGGCTCACATAATCATGGTCAAGGCAGCAAACTATTTTTTCAGGATGCTTTTCTTCTTTTACAATCAGTACAGAGCAGGCAGCATCACTGGCCACCTTCTGCGGGGCTGAATTGTCTCCGGGCCAGGTGCACTGGTCATCTTTCGGGCATCCCATTATGATCAGATCACTCTGGGACTGTGCTGATTCAGCAATGATTTCCCTTGCAGAACTTCCTTCTCTGAGCCTGACTGACAGATCTTTCATTGCACCGCCTAAAATATACACATCTTCATATATTCCGGGGCTGATCTGGATAAGTTTGCGTACAGGGCTGCTTTTTGTGTATGGTGACTCCATATCACGGCCTTCAAAGAAACCAAGAAAATCATTTTCCAATGATCTTAAAGCCGCTAAAAGCTTTTCATTATTGTCTGATTTTCCTGATCCGTTATTTTTATCAATGATTCCCAGCAGTCTGACATCAGACCAGGTCTCTCCGGCAATCTTGGCAGCCTCCTTGACCGCACAGGCACTGAACGGTTTATCATTGGCAGCTATCAATATTCTCATTGTAAGATCTCCGTTTATTATAAAAAAATGCTATTGCCACAGCAGCATGACAGGTGACTCAGTACGGGCCAGAAGTTCAAGCACAGGCTCTTTTTTTCCTGCTGTCCTGTCAATCCCGGCAGCCACAAGACCGAAATTTTTAAGAGTGGCAGCAAGTCCGGCTGGTCTGCATTTTATAAACCCTGTATTTTTCGGGGAGCAGCCTGATTTTTCCAGCAGTTTTTTTACAGGCCCGGTTTTCAGGTCTGCATCAGGGCTGTTTTCAATAACAGGATCACCTTTTTTGTCAGGCTGCCATACAATCAGATCAAATCCAATGGAAGACTGCCTGAAAAAATCGGAAAAAACAGGGATTGTTTTATGCTGTGTGTCATTGTATTCCACAACCAGTACCATGGAATCAAGATCAACCAGGTTTTTTACCAGAACAGCAGCAGGAGCAGGCATGTTGCGGAAAAGCTTTGATCTGATCATTTTATGGAAATCTGAGGCTCTGAAGGTTGAAAGAGCTCCTTCCATGAAAAGGTCATATCGCTCCCTGTGAAGTTCAAGTAAAATCTGATCTTCCTGTTCTCCAATCTGGATTTTTGGCCTTCCCAGCAATGGATAATCCACATTTTCAGATGAAAAGAGCTGCTCAATCTCGGTTTTGCCGCTTTCACCAAGTGCAGATTCCCATGTTCGCCTTACCCAGCCTGTACCCGGAAGATTGTAATCAGGGCCTGGATCCTGAACATGAATCGCCTGGAATGCGATATCAAAGGCCCTGGCCATCTTGCAGGCGTAGCGCAGCGCCACACTGGATGCAAGGTCTTTGTTTACGGAAACAAGGGTTCTTATCATTCACTGACCTCCTGGTTGGTTTTCTGTATTTTTTTTTCAGCCTTTTCAATGACCTGAAAAATTTCACCCAGTTTGAACGGTTTTGCAAGGAAATCCAGAACTCCTTTTCTAAAGGATTCCTTGGCAGTTTCCATGGTTGCAAAACCTGTGATTACTATTACTTCTGTTTTAGGGGATCTTTGTTTCACTTCCGTGAGAAACTGCATCCCATCGATCCCTTCCATCTTTAAATCTGTTATGACAATGTCAAATGTCTTTTCCCGTATTCTTGCAACTGCTTCAGAGCTTTTTGAAAAGGTTTCCACATAATAACCTTTTCTTTCCAGTGCTGATTTCAGACGCTTACAGACAATAGGTTCATCATCAAGAATCAGAATGGTAATTTGTTTTGTCTCCTCCATTTTCCCCCCTCGTTGTTTTATCCGGAACTGTGTTTTGTCATTGCCCAGAAATCATCTATATACTTTGCCACATAGTCATCATTGATCATTTTTACGTCAAGCTGCCGCGTAAACGCGACAAGCTGGCCTATGACCACCATGCTTTCTTCCATTTTAGCCTTGGAAACCTTTTTTATTCTCGCAACTATAAGGTCTCTTTTGTTTTCCACCCTGAAATTATGCTCCGCCAGAACTTCAGAAATAAAGGATACACGTCTTGACCTGCGACCGACATCTGTTACTCCCCCGAAAAAACGAAAATAAGCATAATTGTCATTGTGACTGTCGCTCATGTAGGCATCCACCATATTGAAATGGTATCCAAGGCGCAGGCTGATATTGGCATAATTTTCAGACATGATTACAAGATTGCGCCCTATATCCTTTGGATTTGCCAGATGCGAGGAAAAGGTTCTTGTAAGACTGGACATGAAACTTCCGAAATCCACGCTCATTGGTTCGCTGCACCACATGCCCTCTTTTGTCAGTCCTTTCAAAAAGGCCTTTAAAGGCTCTGAAACAATATTGTCCTGGGTAATGTTATTGTCTGATGCGTTATCATCAAGCCCTCCACCAACATCTATAAGCATAAGATCCAGAGGGATGTGAATATCAAGTTTTACAGCTTTTGAATTATCATGTTTTAAATCATAATAGTTCAGGTTGATGAGTTCTTCAACTGCTTTTTCATGTACAAAACGTGTAATATCATGAAAGGTCCTGCAATATTTTGGTGAGAATCTTTTATCTTCAGGATCAACAAAATTAAGCGGGGATATTTTTTTAAGAACCCGTTTTAAAAGCCTGTATTCTGCGGTCTGTTCAAAATGTTCATCAGTAAATTCATAATAGCACAATGCATCTGCATTACCGTCATATACCACATTTGCATCTGCATCCAGTGTTATCTGCTGCCCGTCTGAAAGCATGGATGTCGCAACCTGTGTATCAACAATGGTTGGAACCCGAAATTCCCTTGCTATGGTTGCCATATGTCCTGTGGGGGAACCTATGTCCGTGATGATGCCTGCTGCATTCCTGGCTATTTTGGCAAATATGGGTGATGTCTGCTCTGCAACAAGTATGTCTCCCTGCGAGAATTCATCAAGGCTTTTATGCATTTTATGCATGAACACTTTTCCCGTGGCAACTCCGCTCTGCGCAACAAGCCCTTTGCCCGAAAAAATAACAGGATAGGTCTTTGCAATTTCCCTGATATCGCAGATCATTTTTGCCATTTTTTCTTTTATGTTCAGCGGCCTTGCCTGAAGGAACCATATGACTCCGTCATGATCAATGCTGAATTCAATGTCCTGGGGCTGCTTGAAATAGCGTTCGATTATAAGCCCGGCCTGGGCCAGCCTTACAGCTTCTTCACCTTTTATGCAGGCTTTGGTCTGAAGACTGGGGTCTATCTTTTTTAGTGCAACTCCGCCTTCAGGAAGGGTTTCAAGGGACTGTGTCTTTCGTACAATATTCATACCGACTATTTTGTGGGCAGAATCCCTTTGCACCTCAAATGAATCCGAACGCATCTCACCTGCAACCACAGGAGCTCCAAGCCCCCAGTTCGCATTGATTATTAAAGTTTTTGATTCAGGATTCATGGGATCCATTGTGTAAAGCACCCCTGAAACTTTCGGGTTGATCATGATCATGCATATGACAGCCATTGCAGTTTCATGTTCATCAAATCCTGTGCTTTTTCTGTATTCCATGGCTGTCTCTGTGTAGACACTTGCAATGACCGATTTATAAGATTTAAAAATATTGTCACGCGGTTCGTTCAGAAGGCTTAAATACTGGCCTGCAAAACTGAACTGCCCGTCTTCGCCAAGGGCGCTGCTTCTGACTGCAACAAAAAATTTTTTATTACCTGCTGAAGCTGAAAGCTGCTGCATGGCCCTGTTGATCTGCTTTTTCATTTTGGGCGGGATTTTGCCCTGTTTTATGAGCCTGGATATTTTTGATGCAGCAACGGCAGAAGACAATTGTCCCTTCTGCCATTGATCAATATTTTTTTTTATCTCAAGGTCAATTCCATTGTATTCCAGAAAAAACCTGAAAGCATTTGTTGTGATTGCAAACCCGTCAGGAACTTTAAGCTCCAGAATATTTTTAAGTTCGGCAATATTGGCATTTTTTGATCCTACCACAGCCTCTATATCCGTGTTAACGCTTGTGTGTGGCAGGACATAAAGATCTGTTTCCTCAATGCCGGTTTTTCCTTCCAGTATATCCTCGATGCTGCTGTTGATGCGGCGGAATGCATCATTCAATGCCCTGTAGCGGTTGCCTGCAATATAGTTCAGATCCTGGATGAGCATGTAAACAAGATTTCCCATCTCCCGGCATGTGGAATGGATGTACTGGCTGTCAAATATATAATCCCCTGAGAGCTTGTCCCCCATTCCGGTCATGAGATCCAGAATTCGGTTGTTGGACTCAAGGATTTTCCTGAACCTTGAAAACAGGTCGGAAAAAGATCTGGGACGTTTGGCAGGCCTGCCCAGACGAAAAATTGTCCTTGTCCAGTCCGGAAGATGGGTAATCATAACTTGTTTACAAAAGGTCAGTGCGCACCTTTTCCTCCCTTGAATAAAACTCCTGTGATAAGGCCTGCAAAAATTGCGACTATAACAGCCATGATACCATACAGAAGCGAATGATTAAAGGCAAGATTGGACAGCATTGCAGGAAGTCCGACCTGGCTCACTTTGATGCTGGTTTCTGCACTGCCTGCAACTGCACCGTCTCTGACTGCAAAAGCCTGAACCCTGTATTCGCCTGCAACAATGCCTGAAGGCATGGCAAGGGTTGCGGAAAATTTGCGGACATCTTTGGCAGTGCTGTATTTAACAGAATCATAATAAGTCAGGTATTTACCTTCTTTTTTCTTGAGTTTGATAAATTCTTTGAAAACAGCTGGTTTATCTTTCTGTTCAGGTGTTATTTCCACCTGCTTTTCAAGCGCCTTGAATCCAAGTGCCAGGTTTTCCCAGTTTTTCTTTGCTTCTTCAGTGGAAGGGGACAAAGACTTTGGAACTGCAACCATGAAAATTGACGGACAGTCATGAAGTTCAATGGTGTCCATGTTCATCCATAAAAGTCCCAGAGCCTTTCCTTTTTTCTTGAGCTTGATATGTTCGCCCTTTGCCATGAGTCTTATGACTGCATCTGTTCCGTCCGGGACTTCTCCTGTCACGGTGATATCGATTCCATTGTATGTTGCGCCGATGTGAATCGCATTGGGTTCAACATGCAGTTTTACAGGCACACCTGCAGCAGATGCGGCGCTGACAAGGCATGCACCAATAAAAAACAAAATAGTTAAAATTCCTGTGATATATGTCTTTTTCATATTAATGCCCTCCTGCATATGCCAGAAGAATTTCAGGGGTTAAGAGCAGGTCAAACAGCATTTTGACCATTACAATGAGAACAAGGCTTGCCAGCAGTATCTTAAGCTGCTCACCCTTTAATTTCTTGCTGATTTTTACCCCGAGCTGTGCACCAAGGGTTGAGCCCAGCAGGAGAATCAGAGCCAGGATAAAATCAACGGTATGGTTGGTGTTTGCCTGCATTATGGTTACATTAATGCATGTGAAAAGGATCTGGAAAAGGCTTGTGCCCACAACAACATGCATTGGCATACGAAGCAGGTAAACCATTACGGGAACCATGAGGAATCCGCCGCCCACTCCCATGATGGCGGCAAGGATACCAACAAAGGTTCCAAGTATCAGAGGCATGAGAATGGACAGTTCAACCCCTGATTTTTCAAATCTTGTCTGCCACGGCAGTTTCTTTATTATAAGGGCATACATGGATTCCTTTCCGGGTTTGGGTGAAGCTTCAACAGTCTCTGGAGTTTTTTTCATGGACTGAAGGCTTTCAATGAACATATACCCGCCCACAAATCCAAGCATCAATACATAGGTGATCTGGATAAGGAAATCAGCATTTCCCATCTGACGAAGAATTTTGATGAACTGAACTCCAACTGTTCCTCCTGCAACACCTCCCACAAGGAGCAGGATTCCCATTTTGAAATCCACATTGCCAAGTCTGTAATGTGCAAGGGTTCCTGATGTTGAAGCTCCGACTATCTGGTTTGAGTCTGAAGCTGCTGCAACTGTAGGGGGAATACCCGCCATGATAAGCAAAGGTGTCATGAGAAATCCTCCGCCCACTCCAAAGATACCTGAAAGCAATCCAACAAAACCGCCCATGGCAAAAATCAGCAGTATATTAACGCTGTTGCCGGCAATCGGTAGATACAAATGCCACATTGTCTGTTTTTCTCCTTTTGTTAAAATTCATCTTTGTTATTCTTTGTTTCATGGATCTTATGTACCAAGTCCATGGATGTTCCAAAAAATATGCATGATGATCATAATCATCACAGTGATAAATTTAGCAAAAAGGGTGCCATGACATAAAACATGGTGCAGGTAAGGAATATTTTTTTAGATAACCTGTGTTTTCAGTGTGTTGCGCAATGAAGCCAAAGGCTGCATTAAGAGTTTTGTAAAGGAAGGTATCCGGGGCTGTTTCAAAATGGAAAGCCCCGGAATAATTCAGTGATCAGACCTTTTTGTTTTCTGCATTGATGGCGGGAATATGGACAAAAAAGCTTGTGCCTTCATTTACCTGACTTTTGACTTCCACATAGCCCCCATGTTTTTTTATGATTCCATACACTATGCTCAGCCCGAGGCCGGTTCCTTTTCCAACTGATTTTGTTGTATAAAAGGGATCAAATATTCTTTCAAGGTGTTCAGGAGAAATTCCCTGTCCTGTATCCCTGAATTCGATCATTATATGGTCGTCTTTTTCTTCACAGGCCCTTATGAACACATCCCCTCCATCCGGCATTGCGGAAATTGAATTGAGAAACAGGTTTATGAAAACCTGTTCAAGATTGTAAAGATTGCCCCTGATCGGCGGCAGGTCCTGTGGTATATCTGTTTCAAGCCTGATACCTTTTACCATGAGCTGGTTTTTGATGAGTTTTAATGTGCCGTCCATGACCTGTGAAATTGTAAGTTCAGTGAACACCGGGTGGTCATTTCTGGAGAAATCAAGCAGATTCTTAACCACTTCACTGGCACGCGTTGTCTGGTTTATTATATCCAGAATCATTTCTTTTGCTTCCAGATCACTAAGATCGTCAAACTCTTCTAAAAGACCGTCAGCCGTAAGAGATATATTGTTAAGAGGGTTGTTGATTTCATGGGCAATTCCGGATGTAAAGGTGCCAACTGATGCAAGTTTTCTGGACTGTACAAGCTGCTCCTGCTTTGAATCCAGCTCTTCCACCATTCTGTTGAAGTGTGTGATAAGCCTTGAAATCTCATCTCCTTTTTTGGCATAATCCATGATAGGCTTAAAATTCCCCTTTGAAATATCCTCAGTGGCGTCTGTGATTAGTTTCAGGCGTTTTATCACGCTTCTTGCCTCCATCTGGAACAATATTGCAATCAGTATGATGAATCCTCCCACTGCCGTGACACTGAAAAACATCATGCCTTCAAGAGCCTCATTGATGCGCTTGTGTTTTTTTATGAGAAGGGCATCGCCGAAATCCAGCATGGCAGCTCCCAGTTTTCTTATCTGATAGATATTTGCGTTATCCAGTTCTGCATGGCTTGAATCAATCAGGGCCTTGTATTCCCTGAAATTGTTCTTGAATTTGTCAAAGGCTTCCTTGCCTGCAACTTTTGCTATTGAATCAGACAATTGTGTTATGGTGTCCTCTGTTTTATGAAGGTACAGGGAGAGTTCTGAGATGTTTTTTTTCTTGTACCCGTAAATAATGATATTTTTTTCATAGCGCCTGATTTCAAGCAAATCATCAAGCAGGCTGTGGAATTGTTCCATTGTTGCCATCTTGTTTTTCAGCACCAGAATATTCCATCCGAATGTAACGCTTAAAAATCCTACAAAAAGCAGGCCGCCAACAAATCCTGCAATGATTTTGCTTCTTATTGTACGTGGCATGAATAATTTTCTCCTGATGATTAATATATGACCTTGAAATCCGTAAAATCAGTATTATCCTGTATTTTCTGTGTTACAAGTTTATCGACCCTGGCACTGGCAGGCCCTTTTCTGCACCATTCAAGCATCTGATCCATTACATGATCCGGGGCCTTAAACAATGCCTGCACAGATCCATCGGCCATGTTCTTTACCCACCCTGTCACTCCAAGGCGGTCTGCTGTCTCCTTTGTGGAAGCACGGAAAAAAACTCCCTGAACCTTTCCATATATATCTGCCTTTATTTGAACAATATTATTTTTCATCAGATTTTCTCCTTTTTCAGATGTTTAGATTGTCAAGACTTGCCTTTTTTATGATATTGGTGCCGAATTTTTCAGCAATGCAGTCAACAGCTCTGTCCACAGATTCCCAGCGGTCATTCATATGGCTGTCATCATGAAACAGCTGCATCTGAACAGGACAGTTCCTGTTTTTTAATGCAGAAACACCAACCCCGGCAAGACGGATTTTCTTTTTCAGATTAATTTTCCTGTACAGATCAAGGGCTTCATGAAAAATGGCTGAAGAGGAACATACAGGACAGGCAAGTGTCCTTGTCCTTGTAATCTGTGTGAAATCGGAAAATTTCAGTTTTATGAATACACTGGAGCATACAAGATTGTTTTTTCTCAGGATTGTTCCAACGCATTCAGCCCTGTCCAGAAGAATTTTTTTTATTGTTTCTGTATCAATGACATCCCTTGACAGGGTTTTTTCACTTGAAATCGATTTTCTTTCATGGCTGGTTTTAACTTTTGAGGTGTCAATGCCATGAGAAAGCTGCACAAGTGTGTGTCCAAGGCTTTTGCCCAGACTGCCTGCCAGTATATCAGGGTCATGACGCCTTACATCACCTAAGGTATGGATCTGCATGAGCTGCATTTTTTGTGCTGCTTTTTTTCCTATTCCGGGAACCTTGTGGACGGGCAGGGATTCAATGAATTTGTCCATTTGTTTACGTTTGATAATTGTCATGCCGTCCGGTTTTTCCATGTCAGATGCAATCTTGGCCAGAAATTTTACAGGAGCTGCTCCTATGGAGCATGTAAGGGACAGATTTTTTAAAATTGTTTTTTTTATGGATGCTGCAATTTCTTCTGCATTACCGAAAAGCTTTTCACACCCGCTTATGTCCATAAAAGCCTCATCAATGGAAACCTGTTCCACCAGAGGGGAAAAAAGGCGCAGTATTGTCATGATTTTTTCTGATTCTGCCCTGTATTTGTTCTTGTCAGGTCTTACAATAACCAGATTCCTGCATTTGCGTTTTGCCATGAATACAGGCATGGCAGAGCCTATGCCGAATTTTCTTGCCTCATAGCTTGCCGTTGCAACCACGCTTCTTGGAGAATCTGATGCAATGATGACAGGTCTGCCTTTAAGCTGCG
>Ga0256846_1000502_pt1 | contig 15774 bp, 18 predicted proteins | sample TevniametaG_FD_189098 | JGI IMG/M metagenome (GOLD analysis project Ga0256846, IMG submission 189098) | Tube worm associated microbial communities from hydrothermal vent at the East Pacific Rise, Pacific Ocean - Tevnia | ecosystem: Host-associated > Annelida > Integument > Unclassified ...
AATTCTTAAAAAATTATCACTTGGGAAATTGTGGAATTCGATATTAGGAATAGTTGGCGGAGGATTAGGCGGGCAATTGCTTGGACTGTTGGGGCTTGGAATTGGTGGCGGTTCAACGGATATTGGAGGAATAATCGGAAATGTTGTGGGTGGCGGAGTAGGTGGTGGTGCTCTGTTGGCTATTGTAGGTTTTGTTAAAAAACTTTTAAAAAAATAGATTTAAAAGTATAATTAAGTATAAGGTTTTATAGAATCATTAATAGGAGGAGTTATGGCAAATGGAAAGATTGAGATTTACAAAGACAAAAAGGGAGAATTCCGTTGGAAGTTATTTTCCTCAAACGGGCAGCAAATAGCAAACGGCGGGGAAGGGTATAAAAGTCTTGCAGGTTGTAAAAACGGTATAGAGAGTGTCAAGAAAAATATCCAAACTGCAGAAGTTGAAAAAAACTATTAAAAATTAGAATTAAGGAGAAAACAATGTTAAAAGAAAAGTATCAGGATTTAATAAAGTATGGTGAATCATTGGGGCTTAAGAAGGAATTTGTTAAAGAAGAAGAAGGAAAACTCAAAATCAAAGGGAATGTACCGTTTCAATTGGAAAAAGATAGATTTTGGGATAAGATCAAGACTTTCTCAGACTGGAAAAATGAGGTAAGTGCGGATATTAGAATTGACAGTGAAGAGATTTACGGACAATATGAAGTAAAATCCGGAGATTCCTTGTCGAAGATTGCAAAAGAGATATATGGTGATCCTATGCAGTATAAGAAAATATTTGACTTAAACACGGATATTTTAAAGAATCCTGATTTGATTAAACCCGGACAGATTTTAAAAATGCCGAAAAAATAGTTATAGATCATTTAAATTATAACTTGGGGGTGGACTTTTATGTCCGCCCCGAATCTTTTAAGTTATTTTAAGAAATAGTATGCAAAACCGATACTAAAGTAGTTTTTGGATCTGTTATTTAAAGAAATTCCGTATTCAGCAAGAAAATCTATCTCTGATGTGATCCGATATTCAAAACCCGGAACGATGTGAGCCAATGTAAAGTTTTGATTGAATCTATTGAAAGAATCGAATGCAAGTTTTAATCCGCAGTAAATTTCAAGTCTTTTAGCAGGTCTCGTGCTTAAAAGAACAGCCACATCTATTCCCGAACTTTTCAAACCTGATTTCCATTCCGTTACATGAAAACCTGCTAAGGCGGATGCGTTAATACTCTTGCCATGGTGGAACCAGTATTCGATATCTACACCGAAATAGGTAAGATTTTTGAATATGGCACCCTTTGCTTCAATATCGACTCTATTTGTAAGCCCTAATCCTGCTCTCCCTGCAACACCCCATACGGTATCCCATCCGTTATTACCCAAAAGTGCTGTTGGAAAGATTGCCAGTTTAAAATTTCCCGGATTTATTGTTTCGGCGGAATTCATTAATACTTCTTGTGCCTTAATTTTTGTAGCGGAAAAAATCATAATAATAAAAAGTGTGATAATCATTATTTTCTTGATCATATTTAACTTCCTCCCCTTTTGTATTATCTCTATTATAAGTCTTTTACAAAGATTAATAAACTAACGGAAAAGCAAATTATTTTTTTAATTTATGAAACGGATTAAGTCTTTATTTATTCTTATATATTACGGAAAGAAAAGTTACGGTTCCGCAAGCAAGTAAACTTGCAGCCATTCCCGTAAGTAAATACATATCTTTTTGAAAGTATCCGTGAAGAATTCCTGTAACCTGAAGTATGGAGAATCCGGCAAAAGTTAATGTTGAGACACCTTTTGCACTTTTATTTTTTATAATCTTCACTGCTTGAATTACAAATAATCCTGCGTTTGCCATTAAGCCCGTTCCAAATATAATTGCAACAATATTTTTCATTTTAATGTACCTTGAAATACTACTGTATCCGTTGATCTTCCCCTAATATTTTTATAAAAACTTTTCTTGATCTGGGACCGTCAAATTCGCAAAAGAATATCCCCTGCCATGTCCCCAATACTAATTTTCCGTTTTCAAGAATAAAGGATTGTGAAGGTGATATAAGTGATGACATTATATGTGCGGAGGAATTTCCTTCCATGTGGTTGAACCACGATTTATCCGGTACCAATTCTTTGTAAAATCTTATCATATCAGATTGTACGGCAGGATCGGCATTTTCATTTACGGTTATACCTGCGGTGGTATGCGGAGTGTAAACAAGGACAATCCCGTTCTCGGTTTTTGATTTATTAACATACTCGATAACTGAAGAAGTGATATCTTTGAACTCCATAGGGTCGGATGTGTTAATTGTCAAAACTTTTAAATATGAATTACTCAATATTCAATTCTCCGAATACTTCCGCTTGGAAAACTTCTATTTCCACCTCTTCCCTCCAGGCGTCACCGTTTAATCCGGCTTTCAAACATCCATAAGACAAGTACTGTTCCTTATCCCATCCCTGTTCAACCGGAACCTGGGGAAGTAAAAGCCCGCGATTCCCGTACTTTGATATAATTATCCCGTCAATTCCTACTCTGACATCTTCAGGTTTATTGATTTTTTTTGGTACGGTTAGGATTGATATCTCAATATCAATCTCTTTAAGTTCCTCTTTATCCAATGGGGGAAATCTCGGATCTTCAAATGCGGCTGACAATGCATTGTCCTTTACCGCATCAATTAAAGGTTTTACCGGAAGAGGATATCCGATACATCCTCTTAAGGCACCTTTTTTATGAAGTGTAACAAAAACGCCTCTTTTACCACGGAGTTTATCGGATATATTATTAAACTCCGGCATTTCCTTTACGTTAATTCGGTTTTCAATTGTTTCCCGTGCTAAGTCAAGCAACATTTTTCTGTCTTTATTTGAAAATTCATCCGTCATTTTTCAATTTCCATCTAAAATATACCTTCCTCAATTAACCGCCTTTTTCTCAAATCGGAATCGAAGTATTCAATAGAGTATATTTTACTATTTAACGTTAAAATCAATTTTCCGAAGAAATAATCAGGGATACTTTCAAATTTTTCGGATATATATATTCCTCCGACTTTGTTCCCCAAAATTTTGTGAATATTTTCAATACCGGATATTTCTGTTGATTCGAATAGGTCCACGTTAATTAGATCGGTAATGAAAGTATAGTTACCGATACTCTCGGTCATTAAAAAACCCGATTCCCTGTTTGCAGACAGAGCCAGGAATTTTAATTTATTCAATGAATCATTTGCAAATATAACTTTCATATACTTTTTTATTCTTCAGGTGTTTTCAGTAACTCGTTCAAGTTTTTTTATTATAAGGAACATGAATGTGGCAGACATAAGTGAAGTAACGACAAGAAGAGTGTATGTTTGCCAAAGTTCAAGTGCAGCATAAGGTTTGGCTATCTGTCCCGAAAGCATATTACCAATTGCCGTAGCCGCAAGCCAACCTCCCTGCATCATTCCTCTGAATTTGGGAGGTGAAACTTTTGCAACAAATGAGAGCCCCATGGGGCTTATGAACAGTTCCGATACGGTAAGGGTAAAATACATTCCTATCAACCAGTAGGGAGTTACAAGAAAAGGGGAGGTGCCGCCGAGTCCGGCAAGTGCTTTGGGGCTAATCAATCCAAAAGATGCAAGTATCATTATTATCCATCCTACTCCGAGAAGTAACATACCTATTCCTATCTTTTTTGGAGACGAAGGTTCTTTTCCTCTTTTGTTCAGCCATGCAAAAAACGCGACTATCAGGGGGGTTAAAAAAACTACGAAGATGGGATTGAATGACTGGAACAATTCCGGTGATATGGGATTTTCAGCTCCAAAAGTTCCATATCTCCACCATAGTACTATGGATGCTATAACCATTAAAATAATACCCTTAACCTTAGTTCTCGGTATCGAAGATTTTTTTATAGTAAAAACCAGACCGATTATTATCGCAATGATGGAAAGAAATGCCGGCAGGTCAAAGAATATTTTTGTTAAAGGTGAAACAGCATTGGCGGTATAGTCTCTTGCAAACCATGTCAGAGTTAAACCGTTCTGGTGGAAAGCCATCCAAAAGAAAATAACGACTGCAAAGACAAGTATAAGGGCAACTATCCTCTCTTTTGTCTCTTTCGGAGTAAGTTGGTCTACTTCTTCGCCACTCTCGGTTTTTTTGGAATGGATATAATCTGCATGTTTGTAATATTTTTTATAGAATATAAATATCAGAAGAGAGATTACTATACTGCAAGCCGCAAGGGCAAATGCTGCATGATAACCCTGACTGAGCGAATCAATGTATTTGTTGCCGAAATCCGTAATGCTAACGTATGCATCTCCCATCTGTTGACGTGCTATTGCTTCAAGCTCTTGAACATTCTCAAGTTTACCCTTATAAAATTGGTGAATCATTCCCGGGACACTCTGAATGTATTTAAACCCGTCTTTACCCAATAACCAATCTCTAAGAGCAGTTGCAGCATAAGGGGCAAAGAATGCTCCGATATTTATCCCCATATAAAAAATGTTGAAAGCTGCATCATGCATCTTTTTATAACCTTTCTCTTGATATAAATTTCCAAGTATAACAGCTAAATTTCCTTTGAAAAACCCAGTTCCGAGAGCAATTACAAAAAGAGCAAAATATATAAAAAACATTGACTGACCCGGAATTCCCATAAATGCATATCCGACTATCATAAAGAGTATTCCGACTGTTATTGTTCTTCCGTATCCGATCTTGTCAGCAAGTATCCCTCCGAATAGCGGGAGGAAATATACTCCGAAAAGGAATATTGACCATATATTCCCTACACTTTCAGGTGAGAGTCCGAATCTGGCTTGAAAAAAAAGGGCAAAAATCGGTATCATTGTGTAGTATCCGAATCTTTCTCCCATGTTGGCAAAAAACAATACAATTAGTCCTTTAGGATGATTCTTAAACATTTTTTCTCCTTTTCGTTATCCTTATTTTTATTTTGTAAATCATATTTTATATAAATGAACTTTGTATGTAAAGCATTTATTATTTCAATATTTCCATTGCCTGTATGATATAATATTAAGAAGATTTTTAAAACTAATTTTAAGATACATAACAGGAGGAATCAGTGAACAGAAAGATAATTTTAAATCCTAACAAAATTGCTAACTTTCTTAACAAACCAGCAGAAAATTTTACCAAAGCCGACATAGTAAAATATATTATAAAAAATTGTATCAAGATGATTAATTTCCGTTATCTCGGTGGAGACGGTAGGCTTAAAACCCTTAATTTCGTTATAAACAGTATAGATCACCTTGACTCATTATTGTCCAACGGTGAGCGGGTAGACGGTTCCAGCCTTTTTTCTTACATTGATCCGAGTTCCAGCGACCTATATGTTATTCCGAGATTTAAAACTGCATTTTTAAATCCTTTCACGGAGATACCCACAATAGATATTCTATGTTCTTTCTTTAAATCCGACGGGACACCACTTGAAAGTTCACCTGAAAATATCTTGAAAAAGGCTCATAATATCCTTAAAAATAGGACAGGGTATACATTTGAAGCTTTGGGTGAATTGGAATATTATTTGCTGTCCGAAATTGATTCAATATACCCGATCATTGAACAAAAAGGATATCATGAGTCCCATCCGTTCTCTAAGTGGGGGTCGATCAGAAGAGAAGCGATGCAAGTTATTAGTGAGATAGGAGGGAAGATCAAGTATGGACATGCTGAAGTCGGTAATATTATCCATAATGATTTGGAAATGGTACAGCATGAGATCGAGTTCCTCCCTTGTTCGGTCGAAGATGCCGCCGACCAGCTCGTTCTTGCAAAATGGGCGGTACGTGAAATTGCTTACAAATATAATATGGAAGTCAGCTTTGCACCTAAGATAATTGTCGGTCATGCTGGAAGTGGTCTTCATATCCATTCAAGGTTGGTTAAAGACGGGAAAAATCTCATGGTTGAAAATAGTAAGTTGAGTGAAACGGCAAAAAAACTCATATCGGGTTTTCTCCAATTATCCCCGTCATTAACGGCTTTTGGTAACATGGTTCCCACATCTTTCTTGAGATTGGTACCTCATCAGGAAGCACCAACCAGTATATGCTGGGGCGATAGAAACAGATCTGTTCTCGTAAGGGTCCCACTCGGATGGCTCGGTGTATCGGATATGGTAAGAATTGCAAATCCGAATGAACCTGAGAATGATGCCAAGTATATGAACAGTCAGACTGTAGAGTTGAGAAATCCCGATGGAAGTGCCAATGTCCACCTTTTGCTTGCCGGAATGACTGTTGCCGCGATTAAAGGTCTTGAACATCCTGAATCTTTAAAGATAGCTGATAAACTCTATATAAAAGAGGATGCATCGAAAAAGAAAAACCTTGATCAACTTCCGGCTTCTTGCAGTGAAGCGGCGGAATGTCTTGAAAGGGATCGGCACTTCTATGAAAAAGACGGAGTATTTCCACCAAGAATCATTGATGGAATAATTGATGAACTAAAAAGTTACAAAGATGAAGGCCTTAGTGAAAGGCTTTTCGGAAATGAAGAAGCATTAAGGGAGCTTGTACAGAATTTCTTACATTGTGGATGAATAATAACTTTTTTAATGATTCCTGATTTTATTCGGATAAAGCGGACTTGATACTTCTTCCCGCAACCCATCCGGTTGAGAATGCAGCTTGCAGATTATATCCTCCCGTTATCGCATCCAAATCGAGTATTTCACCTGCAAAATATAATCCGTTGTTTATCATAGATTCCATTGTTTTAGCGTTTATCTCTTTAAGTGACACTCCTCCGGATGTTACAAGGGCTTTTGAAAATGACGTGCTGCCTTTTATGGGAATTCTTAAATCTTTTAGATATTTTCTTAATAAATTTCGATCTGATGCAGTGATTTGGTCCGCTCTCTTTTCACTTTCAATACCTGTCAGATGCAGAAAAAAGTTTACTGCGGAAACCGGAAGGAGAGTTTTTATAATATCCGATGCAATTCTGTTTTTTTTACTGACAATTTCTCTTAAAATCCTCTTATCAAGTTTCGGATGAGAAAGAGCCGGTTTAAAATCAATACTTAGTGTAATTTTCTCTCTTTTTTTTATTCGTTGAACTATATTCTTGCTAAATAAAAGTACAACCGGACCGGCAATCTCGTTATCACGGAACTCAATTTCTCCGAATTTTTCTTCAACCTTTTTATCCCCGCTGAATATTGAAATATTACAGTTTTTAAAACTCAAATTATTCAGTTTTAACGGGATATCGTTTCCCCCTTTTAACGGAACCAAAGCAGGAATCAGTGGCATTATGGAATGTCCGAGTTTTTCTGCAATATTAAATCCCGAACCGTCCGAACCTGTAGCAGGATAAGATTTTCCTCCCGTTGCCATTAATAGTTTTTTTGCAGTAATTTTTATCGGATCATTTTGTTCATATCCGTTTTTTTTATTTTTTAGTAATTCTATTTCAAAAATTCCCGATTTGTCTTTATTTATTTTGATCACCTTCAATTCCGTTACTATTTCAACATTTTTTTTTTTTACAGTATCAATCAATGCCGAAACTATACGATTCGCATCCCCGGATTCGGGATAATACCTCCCCCCTCTCTCAAGTTTAAATTCAACTCCGAGGTGTTTAAAATATTCTATTAAGTCATTATTAAAGAACCTGTTAAAGCTTTGTCTCAAGAATCTTCCGTTTTTGCCGAATTTATTAATAAATTCATCAGTTTCGGCAATATTTGTTATATTACATCTCCCTTTTCCGGAGATTCGTAGTTTTAAAGCCGGTTTGTACATCCGTTCTATTAAAACCGTTTTTGTTTTATCCCCGCTACTTTCAATTGCGGCAATCATCCCTGACGGACCGGCACCTACAATGGCAATGTCGTAATTATTTATTAGGAATCGGGAGATACTCTTATCTGTTTTTTTCATATACAGGAAATATTGTATCAAACAATTAAAAAGTTTCGAAATATATGAAGCTTTCATATACGTTTAATCCATACAGGTTCTTGAATTTATATGAAATTGATAGTAAAATACCCTAATCCGAAAGGAGAGGTGTCCGAGTGGCTTAAGGAGCACGCTTGGAAAGCGTGTGTGCTGTAACGGTACCGTGGGTTCGAATCCCACCCTCTCCGTTTTAAAAGATTCTGAATTTTTTTTAATCAAGAAGCATAATCTAAAAATATTGTAGTCTCTTGTTTAATAAATTTGATATAAATAACTTTCGTTAATTTATAATAAAATTATTTTTCAGTTATTTCTTAAAAAGAGAAAATCTGTTACAATCAGATAAAAATGGCTCGGGAGCCCGACAATACATCCGTGTGAACTTTGTCAGGACCGAAAGGTAGCAGCAATAAGCACGGTTTTGTATGTGTTCGGGATTTCCCGGGTCTTTAAGAGAATAAAATGTATCTTGCATTAGCTAGGAAATACAGACCGAAAACTTTTGAAGAGTTAATAGGACAACCTCATATAACCAAAACTATCCAAAATGCCATAAGAATGGATAAACTCTATCCCGCTCTAATATTCTCAGGGATGAAGGGTGTAGGGAAAACTTCCGCTGCCAGGATATTGGCAAAAGCGATGAATTGTGAAAACGGACCTTCTCCAGAACCCTGTAACAAGTGTTCCATATGTATTGAGATAAATGAAGATAAATCGCCTGACTATATTGAGATAGACGGTGCTTCGAATAATGGGATTGAAGAAGTCAGAAGTTTGCGAGAAAAAATAAAATACAAACCGTTTAAGAACAGGTTCAGAATCGTTGTTATTGATGAAGTGCATATGTTGTCAAATTCGGCATGGAATGCTTTACTGAAGACTATCGAAGAGCCGCCGGAGCATACATATTTTATAATGGCTACTACGGATTTTCATAAAATTCCACCGACTATAGTCTCAAGATGTCAACATTTTGAGTTCAAGAGAATCCCGACGGAGGTTATAATTGATGTATTGGAAGATATTTCAAAAAAAGAGAAGATCGAAATATCCAAATATGCACTGTTTCTCATTGCCAAATCTTCAGATGGAAGTTTAAGGGATTCTAAAAAGATTCTTGACCAGGCTATTGCAATTTCGGAAGGTAACATTAAGGATGAAGATGTAATAGAAATTTTGGGTATCATTGAAGAGGATATATTTATTGAACTTACTTCGGCTTTTTTAACCGGAGATAGAAAGAAAATTATAATGTTGATCGATAATTTGATGGTCAGGGGTATTGATATACGTTTTTTTTATTCGGAATATCTGAAGTTTTTAAGGAATTTACTTGTGCTTAAGTCGGATATTGAATCGGAGAAGATTCATAATATTAATCCTGAAAATATTTCAAAGATCAAATTACAAATAAAAGATTTGAAAGAGATAGAGCTATTAAGATATTTTAATGCGGTTAAAGATCTTGAGCTAACAATTAAGAATACGGAAAATCCTAAGATAATTCTTGAATACCTCTTTATAAAACTTTCTTATTTCCCGTCTCTTATGTCTATTGAAGAACTCATTAAAAGTGTTGGAGATAAAAAGAGTTTTGAAAAGGATAAAAGTATTTCCGTAATCGGAGAGTCAAAAATTTCGAGAATTTCCAAGGAAAATATCGGAAACAATAGTGAAATCGGAAAGGATCCCTATGAAGATGATATTAGGAAAAAGCAATCCGAAAAAAATGAATCTGTGGAAACTGAAAAAACTAAGAAAAACCCGATTGATGATGAAAGTAATGATATTGATAAAATTAAAAAAGATAAACAGATAAAGAACCTGACAAATAAAATTCAGGGAAGAATTATCTCAATTGAAAAATTAGAAGGAGATTAATAATGGGAAAAATACCGAATATGAATCAATTAATGAAAATGGCACAAGATATGTCAAAGCAGATGGAAGATAAGATGAATACGGTTGAAGCAGAGGGAAATGCGGGCGGAGGAATGGTCAAAGTTGTTATGAACGGTCATAAGAGTGTTCTTTCTGTTGAAATATCAAAAGAAGTTATTGATCCCGATGATGTCGAAATGCTTCAGGATTTGATAATTGCAGCTTGTAATGATGCCGTTGCAAAAGTTGATGATGAGATGAAGGATAATCTCGGTTCCGCATTGCCGGGGGGGATGCCTTTTCCTGGATTTTAAAGTAATAAGGAGCAATAATCGTAATGTATGATTTCACTCAACCGGTTGCAAATTTAATAAATGAATTAAAAAAGATTCCAGGAATAGGTACAAAATCCGCACAAAGGATAGCTTTTTACTTACTAAAAGAGGAGCACGACAAAGTGTTGGCTTTGTCAAATGCAATAATATCTGCAAAAAATAATACAAGATTTTGTAAAATTTGTAACAATATAACGGAATTTGAAATTTGTGAAATTTGCTCAAATAGCAATAGAGATAACACAAAAATATGTGTTCTTGAAGAACCGTTCAATATCTTTTCAATAGAAAAGACAGGACTTTTTAAGGGTTTGTATCATGTCCTTTCGGGGAAGCTTTCACCGATAAGAGGGATTGGACCTGATGAATTGAGGATTGATGATCTTCAAAGAAGAGTTAAAGCCGGTAATGTTGAAGAGGTAATAATTGCAACAAGTCCTACGGTAGAAGGAAATGCTACTGCTATTTTTATATATGATCTTCTAAAAAATGAAAAAATTAAAGTTACGAGAATAGCTATGGGTATTCCTATCGGTGCGGATCTTGATTATGTTGATTCTATAACTATTGCCAAATCGTTTGAAGGGAGGATTGAACTTGACTAATGTTTGTTAAAGGTAAACAATGTATCGAAAAGGTTAAATGAAATAGTTGATTTAAAAATAAAATAGGGATAAAATTAAGACAATGAAAGAAAATTTTGTTATATACAACGAAGAATATTTTCAGATCAAGAAAATTCTTGATGAATTAAAAATGTCTGTAAGTGCCGATATCGCTTTTGTTACCGATTCGGAGGGGCATTGTATTGCCGCTACCGACGGGATGGATGACTCATATTTAAACTCAATATCGTCACTGATTGCCGGAAGTATTGCCGCTATTAACAGTATTGCTCAAATGCTCGAAATTAAAAAATTTGAGACGGTTCTTACCGAGTCTTCTGAAAAGAATCTCTATATTTCATTGGTAAACGATAGAATGGTGCTTATTGTTATATTTGAAAAAACTTCTAATCTTGGAATTGTAAGACTGAAGGGGAGACAAGCAAATGCAGTGTTAAAAGATGTATTTGTTACAATTAACGATAAGCTTAAAGATAGTTCGCTTAGTGAAAAACACTCACCGTTCGAAGGTGTATCCGATGAAGATATTGACCAGATATTTGGAGATTAAAAATTGTCCTTCCTAAATTATTCTACAAGAGAAATTAATTTTAAAATTGTTTATTATGGTCCGGGATTGAGTGGAAAAACTACTAATATCAAGCAGATATACAACAAAATCAAACAGGACAATAAAGGTAAGTTGGTAAGTCTTGCTACGGAAACAGAGAGGACACTCTTTTTCGATTTTTTCCCGCTTGACCTTGGGACGATAAGCGGATATAAGGTAAAATTTCACCTGTATACGGTTCCGGGTCAGATATATTACAGCAGTTCAAGGAAACTTATACTTAAAGGTGTTGACGGTGTTGTCTTTGTTGCCGATTCACAGCGAGAAAGATTTGAAGCTAACATTGAGAGTTTAAGTGATATGCTTGAGAATTTGAAAGAGTACAATCTTGATTTTGATAAGCTTCCGTACATTCTTCAATTGAATAAAAGAGATCTCCCTAATATAACTCCGGCGAATGAGCTCATTGAGGCATTAAGGCGGAAAGGTGAACCGGTTGTTGAAGCGGTTGCTTTGAAGGTTGTCGGTGTAATTGAAACACTTAAAGCAGTATCCAGACTGGTTATGAAGGATGTAAAAGAAAAACTGGGATAAGAGGAAAAACCATGATCGGAAAAACCATAATCGAGAAGATTTTTATGAACCATTCTTCGGAGGAGATAATTTCCGGAAAAATAGTTTGGATAAATCTTGATGTAGTTACTGCAAGAGATTTCGGTGGTCCTAATGTTGTTAAAAACTTCGGAAGCTATTATCAGGGTCAAAGTGTGTTTGATCCCGGAAAAGTATTTTTTACCTTTGATCTTACTGTTCCGCCCAAAACCATCCAATATGCAAACAATCAAATGATCTGTAGAAAATTTGCAAAAGAACAAGGGATAAAAGTTTTTGATATTGATAAGGGAATTGGAACTCATACGCTGATAGAGAATGGACTTGCTTTTCCCGGATCAATAATCGTAGGAACCGATAGTCATATGAATATCCTTGGAGCAGTGAATTCTTTCGGACAGGGAATGGGGGATGTGGATATTACATTCGGTTTCAGATATGGAAGAACATGGTTTGAAGTCCCCGAAACAGTTAAAGTGAATATTAAAGGGGATACTTCTTTTAGATATAATGCAAAAGATCTTGTCATAAAAATATTGAGTGTTCTTAAAACAGATAAAGTTCTCGGAAAAGCCGTTGAATTTTATGGTGAACTTATCGAGGGACTTGATTTGCCGGGAAGGATGACTTTTCTAAGTATGATTACAGAGATGGGAGGAATAGTCGGTTTTATCCCTTTTAATGAGAATACCGAGGGTGAGATAAAGGAGATGTCAGGGCTTGATAAAATTGCACCGGAAATAAGAGCTGATCAAAATGCGACTTATTCGGAAATAATTGATGTGGATATCTCGGATATTGAGAGTATGGTATCTGCACCTCCTTATCCGCATAACGGGGTGAGAGTTGCAGATTTGGGAAAAGTATATATTGACTTTGGATTTGTAGGATCATGTACTAACGGAAGATTTGAGGATTTATTGAAAGTTTGGGCAATCCTTAAGGGAAAAACAATAAAGGAAGGAGTTATGCTCTCTATTGTACCTGCTACCGTTGAGGTTTATAAAAAAGCTTTCGAAAGAGGTATTTTGAAGGATTTGCTTGATTCGGGAGCGATTATATCCAATCCCGGATGTGGCGGATGTGCACAAGGTCATATCGGAATGACCGGAAAAGGTGAAGTAATGGTTTCAACCGGAAATCGTAACTTTCAGGGAAAGCAGGGAGATGGTTTTAACTATCTTACATCTCCTGAAGTTGTGGCTTATTCGGTTTTAAACGGATTTATTTCAGATAGGGAGTATTGAATTGGAAGATTACAAAATTAAAGGAAGAGTGTGGCTTATAACCGATAGTAACGGTAAACTTATTAACGATATTGATACTGATCAAATTTTTCATAACGCATTTCTCCATATTACGGAAATTAAAGATATGGGCAAACATACTTTTGGAAATTTAAACGGCTGGGAAGATTTTCCGAAAAAATGTAAAGAGGGGGATATAGTTTTTGCCGGATGCAATTTCGGAGCTGGTTCTTCTCGTCAACAAGCTGTCGATTGTTTCAGATCGCTTGGAATTAAAGCTATTGTATCCGAATCGTACGGTGCAATATACAAAAGAAATGCAATAAATTCGGGATTCCCCATCTTGTTATTTGAAAAAATAGAGGAATTTGTCCAAAGTAAAAAGATAGAAAATTTGGATGAAATCGAATTGGATTTTATTTCGGGTGTTATAAGAATATTGTCTTCAAATGAAGTTATAAAAATAAGCCCGTTTTCAAAAGTACAGAGAGATATAATAAAGAAAGGAAGTCTCCTTACTATCTGATTCCGGTTTATGTAAAAATCCCTGTATTATCTCTATATATTTAAAATAGGTTAAGTACATTCTTCTTTGTCCCTGTATGTAATTTGTGCAAAATATTGAAAAAGTATTGTATCTTTAGTATAATAATATATTAAGTTCAAAATTTTGGATAAAAATGGAAAGACTATTATTGGTTGATGACGACAAGGTAATATTAAATACCTTGGAGATGGAATTAAAAAAATCTGAACAAATTTTCAAAACGGATATATGTTATTCGGTTGATGAAGCAATAAAACTTATTAAAGGGAATGATTACAGCTTGGTTATTACGGATTTAAAAATGCCAAAAAAAGATGGCATTGAACTTCTTAACTATTTTGATAAAACCGGATTTAAAGGTTACTCGATGATAATGTCGGCATTTAGCATGGAAGATTCTTTAAAGGAAGCTAAGTCTCTTGGTATTATCGATGCGATAAAAAAACCTTTTAATATGGATTGGTTTGCAAATAAGATAGTCGGATTTTTTAAAACAAAGAGTGATTCCGAACGAATATTCGGCAAGATTGATACTGCACTAAGGGATATTTGCCGTAAAATATGTGATACTCCTTTAAGTAAATTTGAAAGTGTTGATATACTATCTTTTTTCCAAGTTGTAAATATGGATAAGAGAAGTTCTACCTTTAATTTGAGTAATAACGGGAAATCCGGAGTTGTCCATTTTTTAAACGGAAATATTTTTTATGTAAAATATGAGAATTTTATAGGTGAAGAAGCTCTACTCAAAATGGTTCGAATGGAAGTTTTTGATGTTCTGGTTGGAGAACTTAGTGAAAAGATAGATCGAAATATAAATAGACCTTTTATGGAATTAATGAGGGATATTGTAAAAAAGAGAGGTGAGAATCTAAATAAAAAGATCAAGAAAGAAAAAATTGTTATTGTAAAAGAGAAAAAAGAGATTCGGCAAGAAAGAGTTCCCAGACATAATCGTAGCGGATTATTTCTGAATAAGGAAAGATCGGATAAATTAATTGGAATATTAAGGGAGGATTTAGGTGATTGTTTACTATCAACTGAAATTTGGAAAATTTCAAGTAAAGAGTTTATTTCAGGATATAATTCTTCATCTAACTCTTTTGTACTGTTTATTGATATCTCTTCAAGCTTAAACAAAATTCTTGATAAAAGTCATTATCCTTTGTTGGGGGATTCTTATTCATTGCAGCTAACAAAAGGAAAAATGGTTATTATAGTTAATTTGGGAAAATATCAGTTAGGAATGTTGTTGGAGAAAGCAAGCACAAATTTAGGATTAATAAATAATGTGATTATACCGAAATTAATAGATTCTTTTGAAGAAGTGATGACTTAAAGACGTAAATTTAGAAAAAATAATTATTATTTTCAATAAGAATTTGAAATAAAACAAATTCCCTGACACGGGTAAAGTTGAAAATCTAAGTTTTGTGAATTATACTAAGTTTGTATTTATATAACTTGGAAAAATTTTCTTGTTTTTTATTGCCAAGTGGAAATATATTGATTAAGGGAGAAGGTAATGGAAAAAGGTATCGGGGAAAGAATACTAGGGAGTTATGTTGTTTTGCAGGAAGTGTATGATGAACTTGCCGTTAGGAAATATGTTGATGTTATATGTTCTATAAGAGACGGCTATTCCGCAAGTGATGTAATTGATTTTTTGAAAAGCCAAAAAATAAAGGTTAAGGGAAAAATCGAAGATCAGACGGATAAGTATGTTTTTGCAACCATCGGAAGTGAGAAGGAAGCGAGGAACATAGATAAAAAATACAAAGAGAATGATAAATCATCAAAAAAGATAGCTATCCATTATATTTGGAAAGATAAGAATATAGAACATTGTGTTTATAATTCACAAAGAACAATTAATGCGGAACCGGTCAGGAATCTGTTTTCAATAGGAGGCGAGGATATTAACTGGGCGGTGCTTGACTCGGGAATCGATTCCAATCATTCTTTTTTTAATGATGAGGGAAAATGTTCCGTTATAAAGAGGTTTGATTTTTCAGGAGAGGA
>Ga0256846_1000503_pt1 | contig 15684 bp, 36 predicted proteins | sample TevniametaG_FD_189098 | JGI IMG/M metagenome (GOLD analysis project Ga0256846, IMG submission 189098) | Tube worm associated microbial communities from hydrothermal vent at the East Pacific Rise, Pacific Ocean - Tevnia | ecosystem: Host-associated > Annelida > Integument > Unclassified ...
CTCCTAGATGTCTACAATAATTATCAACCCTAACAGCATCCGAGAAGACTAACCCAGGTTCCCCACTCTCCCAAGCTCTCTGAGCTATTTGATTTAATACGTCAGCCTCTAAGCTCTCTCTATCATTAACAGCTCTAGTCATAAAAGTATCATCAGCCAAGATAGAAAGATTAAAATTCTCTAAAACCCCAGGCTCAGTCTTAACCCTAATGAACTTTCTAACATCAGGGTGTGTAGCGGATAGGAGAGCCATATTAGCCCCTCTCCTTCTACCGCCTTGTTTTATAGTGTCTGTGGATACATCTTGTACCTTCATGAAACTAATAGGTCCACTAGCCACACCACCAGTAGATCCAACTGAGGAACCTTCTGGCCTAAGCTTAGAGAAGTTTGCACCTACTCCACCACCAGCTTTGGATATCTTAGCAGCATCAGCATAGTACTTATAAATACTGTCTATATCGTCCTCTATGGGTAGTACAAAGCACGCTGATAAAGATTTAATACCTGTACCTGCATTCATCAAAGTCGGGCTATTAGGGAGGGCTCTGAAGTCTAATAGGAGATGCAGGTATTCTTCAAACTCCTCAGGTGACTCTGCTAGAAAGTTTGAAACTCTCTTGGCCAAGTCCTCCCATCTAGTCTCCCCTTCGATGAAGTACCTCTCCTCTAAGATCTTTTGAGCTGTGTCAGTTAATCCCATTTACCACCTCCTACAATTCCATATAAAATTAAAATAAATATACAGCCTATTAAGATTATGCTTAGATCATCCATGACCATCCTTAACTAAAATCCATACAATCAATACAACAAGTAAAGGCCAAATCTCGTGAATAATAGACATAGTTATTTCCTTAAATACCAATCAATTAGATACAATGAAATTACAAAACCAAGAGCTAGATCAACTACCATCGTTTGCAATAACCTTAATTGTCCATTCTGGGATTACGTGAGTAACCTCGTACCTTACGTTACAATTGCAGGAATAAGCCCAAGGTGCAAGAGCTCTCCCACACTTTGGACATACCCAACCAACCCCATACCTAGGCCCATTGTATCTAGGTTTATCACAGACACAAAGCTCCTGCTCCATATAGCATTGTTTACACTTAGCCATATTACCTCCATCTTACCTTAGAGTGTTTGTATATCTTGTGGGTATGACAGTTCATACAAGATCCTTTAGATACTGGGAAGTGACTATTAGGTGCTATTGGTGTAGGTAGTATACTACAGGAACTAATAGTCACCACCAGTACTAGCATTAAGATTTTAATAAGAACTTATTGGATATAGCTTTAAAAGAGAAACTATCATCTAAGATAGATCTCACAACTATACCCTCCCTTTCAACGTTTTTATTTAAACTTGAAGGACCTTCTGCCCTATCCAACCAATAATCCACATCCCCCCCAGGGATAGAGGATTCGAGAAATGGTACTGGCTTTAATCCCAGAGCCTCAAGAATATTCTTCTTTTCAGAATAATTTAGATACCTCCTCTCATCAATGTCTATAATATTGAAGATGAATAAATCTAAATCTTTTAGTTGGTACCTATTACCTTGGATTCTAGGACCGACTATCTCTCCTTGGATAGCCAGCGATACATTGTGGGTTCTACAATAGTTTTCCAATCCTTCTTTAATTTGAAACTTCCTCGTAACGTCCCACCAGTTATTATCAGCTTCAGTTTTCAACCAGATATTTCTGGAACAAACCCCAAACAACCCTCTCGCTAAGAAAGAAGTTTTCTTTCCTCTATGGAAGAATGCTGTATAGGACTGACCATCCAACTTCTCAGTCTCATATAGATTTTTATTTCTAGTCACATAGAGAATATTAGGGTGATTCTGTACCCTAGTCTCATCTGTCTTAGGGATGAACTCTGGCCATCCTTTATCCAAAGGAGGATTGAAATAGAAGTAAATCTTCCTCAATAAAGGATACTTAAAGAACCATTTAGTTTTTCTATAAGAGTCATTTACAACTGGGTTCTGGCTAGTTCGTTCTCTCTGCTTAGTAACCCCAAGACAATCTGTTACGTCAGTACCGACTAGAGTATCTGTTGGGATACCAACCTCTTCCAACTTAAGAGCTAACCCTTGTGAGATCTGTCCTCTAAGTTTGATAGTCTTGACTTTAAATTTTCTAGGTCTTAGGAATTCTGACCAATCTTCTTCAGGCAATATTGAGTCTATCTCAAAGTAAACTACCTTATCACCTACTTGAAACTCTCCCTTCTTAACAACTACTTTCCATCCAAGAATAGTAGCTAACTCTAACCTATCAGCATTTTCTATAGGATCAATAGCGAGAATTTCCCTAACAGCTGCTAACTTTCTCATTCTTCTGGATACTCCAACTCTATAAGTAAGTCAACAAAATGTTTAATCTTTAGCAAATCTTCCTTGCCTCCTTTGTCTTTATGTCTACATGCATATTTAATAATAGCCCCCTCACAGAAGTTTAAGTTATTTTTCTGAATGAACTCTATAGGTTGGATATGAAAATGTTTATAATGACTCCCACCTACTTGATCGTCTAACGCACTACTCATCTATATATTTTCCTCCCTGCTTTAAAGTTTTCACTATCACCATGGGTACTACTATACCCATTGGCTGCATTACCACACCCACCCTCAGGTACTGTGAAACCCCCATAGGTGATAACCCTTTTAATCTCACCACCACATCGAATACACCCACCCTCACAGGGCTTGTCTCTATCTGCTATGCAGTCTACTGGCTGTTCAAAAGCCAATGCACAGTTGTCACAAACATATTTATATAAAATCATCTTCTTCCTCCTCCTCACCCTCAGGATTCAATGGGACAAACCTATCTAAGTTAGATAGATTGTAGGGTGTTATATATAATTCACAGTCATCATTATCCTCAAACTCAACCTTAGCTCTGGGTGGTCTATGGCACCTATGCTTGCTGCAAGTCCTCACTAGACAATAATACCTTGTGCAGATCTTCATTCAGTATCTCCAGGTTATTCTTTATAAAAGAGTAAAAACCATGGGAGAGTGCTGTCACTTGAGTTTCATCCAACTCTACACCCTGTAAGTTAGAGATTAGATGAGTGACTTCATGTATTAAAGTTAAAAGTTTTAGATCATCTTTGAGTGTATCATTGATTATAATCTTACTCTCTAGGATATAAGCCCTACCTAAAGCACCCTCACTCCACAAAGAAGGATCACTATACTCAACATCAATTTGAGTGTCAAGTATAGTGAGTGTTCTATTAGACACCAGTAGAGCCTAATCCTTTAGACCCCCTAGAGGTCTTATCTAATTCTTCAACTTCAACTAACTCCACATTATGGATAACAGGAGCTATGATTAATTGAGCTACCCTATACCCAGGGTCTATATTAAAAGCATGTGTTGATATATTTCTCATAATGAGAATAATCTCCCCAGTATAATCAGCATCTATAGTGCCTGGACTATTCAACACTATTAAACCATCTAAGGAACATCCACTCCTCGATCTAATCTGACCCTCATACCCAACTGGGATGTTCATACTAATACCAGTTGGTATCTTGATAGTCTCATCTGGATATACCGTAGCCCATACAGCAGACGATAGGTCCATACCAGAAGACAAGGGAGTCTTATACTCAGGCAAAACTGCATGTTCCCTAACTTTCTTAACTTTAATAAACATAGCCACCTGTCATTATTATATTGAATTCTTCTTTAGTTAACAAAGCTTTCATCGGATAAACTCCAGATACAGAACCGAATAACTCTTCTGCAAACCTCAAAGCATCCTCTTTTTCTTTAGCAAAGAGACTATTCTGTTTATCATCAAATGCTTCCCAAACATCAGTTAGTACATTCATCCAATAAAATCCCAGACATTATTTTCATCTTAGCTTCTACTCCTCCCAAAGAGTCTCTGATATCAATAACTTCCTGTAGGTTATCCCCCTCATAGAGTTTAGGTTTTTTAGTTGGATCTAGTGGTTCCACATACAACCAATACTTTAGATCTCTCATTAGTTCAGTGGGATCATTGTTGGGACACCATCTTGGATAATCACACAACCTTGTATTGGCCTACCCCTATCGAGCTTATTGTAAGCGTAAGGTGCACCCTTATCTGAGATGAGACAACCAGCATCAATCCCCCAGAGTAGTTTCTTTCCTGTTGGCTTGAATGAAGTGGCACCGAAGGTACTATGTTTATGACCTAATACACAAGAGCAACCAAGATCTTTTGCACAGATTAAAGATCCTCCTGTCTTATGGTGAGCAAAGAAAATCTGCTCTCTAGTGGAGTCAACAGTAATCTTTAGATGCCTATGCCACTTCCAACCATCAGGGGCACCTACTATATTCCTATAGGGTAACATAAACTCTCTAGGAACGCCAGCCAATCTGGATTTCTTATAAGCCCTATCATCGTGATTACTTTCTAAAAGATCCAACTTGGGGAAGATCTTTGCAAGTTTAGTTACAAACTTCCTCCCTTGCTTAATCTCTTTCTTCCAAGAGTCTGGGTGGTCTGTGTCTTTAGGGTATGCTGATACTGAATAGATATCCAAAAGATCTCCAGTGTGAATCACCCTATTTGGTTCATATCGTTCTTTAACATACTCAAGGAAAGCTAATGTTTCCTTGTGGTGGTATGGGGCATGTGTATCCCCAAAGGCTAGTATAACTGTATTTTCGTATCTCTTCATCTAATCTCCTTTAATTATTAACCAAGATCATCACCACAATTACGACAGTGCATATCCGGCTCTGAGCCATTTGGATTATACCAAACAACACCAGGATGACCTCTATACCTGCAAATAATGGCACGTAATGATACAGGTTTCGCAAAGATGTACTTCAACCACATGATAAAATTACCCAAAGGACCTACCACTTTTAGGCAGGACATGACTCACATCACACCTCCTCAACCCTGACAGGACTCTCTCGATATCCATATCAATCTTTAATTTTCTCATCGCCCTATGTACTGTCACTCTCCTTGGTAAAACAAAGTCCGTTAAGTGACTATGATTAAAAGGCGTGAAGCTACTGTAAGGGTGGTTTCCAATCCATATCTCAGCATCCCCTAAGGATGCTACATATTTATCTTTAGCTTTGAAATGGTGGAGGTCTAATAGCCTATTGAGTTCCTCATCCCAGGGTTTACTATAGGAGCCTACTCGTCCCCAACATGAAGGATTAAGTATAGCAAACCAATCGGTTAGTTTTCTTCTCATTTATTATACCCTCAACGGGCAGTCTTTAGCAATCTTGCTTGGATTTTTAATATTAACTATCGTCCTTGTATCAACCCCCTGGTTACAGTACCAATAGGTATTGAGTGGATGGCTTGTGAAAGGATCACTATGTTCTTGTTGATTATTAGAGGAGTGGGGACACTCGGCACAACTCTTTATATCTAATTCTACTTTCATTTGATAATCTCCAATTCAACTGTGGGTAGTTTGAACTTGACACCCCTTAACCTACAGCCAACAGTTGTGCATCTGATATGATTATAATCTACCATCATAATATCAGAGCACTCTGGGCATTTTACAGTTATAACTCCACTATAGAAACTCAAGTTAGCCCGTCTCTGTTTCTTCATAACACTCAGGTTTAGTTGAATAAAAACAAACTGGGTAGTCTTCAGATCCCCACCAAGATAGAGCCTCTTCTTTTAACTCCTCCGTGAAAGACCGTGGGCAGATATTGAACACTACACAACCAGTGAATCTGCAGAAAGTTCTATCTTTAAAGCACATCACAGATTAAACTTCCCATGACCAGAACCATCAACAATGATAAACTCGTCTATACAATTATCTTTCAAAGCCTTTTTTACTTCTCCGATAGGGTCGCAGAAACACCCACTCCCGAAGCCATTAGCGTATTCATCGGACGCTATGTAATGGTCAATAACAGCGCACAGGCCGTCAATAATCTCAAAAGCTACATCCAAATTACCTGTTGTCTCGTCAATGAACTTCTTACGATCAATTTTCATACATATAACCTCAAGATGTATTATTGTTTCGATTAAATCTTCCATAACCATAACCATCCACTCTGAACCTAACTGCTGGTATTTGCCTATTGAAAAAGATATAATCACCGTCAGAATCCTTTCTCCATAGGACACCATACTTAACTAAAGCTTCTATCTCAGCATAGTGCAATGAAGATTTATTCCTAAACTGTCCTAAGATCTCAAAAGTAAAATTCTCTTTACCCTCCTCCTTTATATAACTATTAAACTTTTTAGAAGACCCCGTATAATCCCTCCAGGAATTCTCCCTCCAACAAGATGACCTCCACTTTGGTGAGGATCTATCTGTTGTAACTGATTTGCAACCCCTCCTTCTAGGTTGCTTAAGATAAAAGTATTGCCTCTTTCCTATATAAGACCTTCCAGTTTTCTTATGGGTTATCTTATATATAAAGCCTAAGTAATCATGGGTGTTGGCAGTCTCTCCAACCCAGTGTCCATTGTTAGACATATATAGGGCACTCCCTCCTTTGAAGTATCCAGACTAATTGAGTTGTTTCACTCAGAAAAAATCTCCAGTAGCTACCAAACCTACACCTATATTGTTCAACTACCAGATCTATCATATCCTGCGTATTGTCCATAGATTTCACAGCTTTACAATAGGTACTCTTCTCACCAACTCCATACAAACCGAGGATATTATCTGTCGTGTCCCCAGTTAGTAGTTGATTGAAGAAGTATCTATTACTGATAACTTCAGTTAAATCTAATACCTCTCCAGTGTAGATATGTTTGTGTAAGCCTGGGATAACCTTAAGGTCTTTATCAGCAGTTACTATAACTGTGTTATTAGTTTGGGATAACCCGATAGCATCATCAGCTTCCATACCAACAGAAACTTTAGCTTCATAAGCTTCAACAAGAAACTGTCTAATCTTATCATAATAGAGTGGCCTTTCCACTCCAGTCCGATTACCTTTGTAGGGTAAGATGGTTGCAAACGAATACCTAAAGTTACTTAAACCAGAGAGGAACAAGCTATAGTCTGTATAGTCTGCTAGAATCTCTTCTAAAAAATCAATCAGTATTTTCTTAACTTCCTCCCAGGGGAGGGGATCTTTCCCCTGGAAGATTTGGTCTCGGACATCCTTAAGCTTCACGCCCTCTAAGGATAGAACCTTCTTAATGTCCCCAAGGTTCTTGTATTTCTCTCCTCTATAGGAATAATAACTACCATCCCCAACAGACCCTATGCGATAGACAATTAAGTCTGCATCAACAAGAGCTTTCTTATTCTTCATGTTGCATCTCCCATAGCTTTTGGGATTGGTAGGCTTCTATCAGTTTGGTATAACTAAGCTTTGGGTAGTTTGGGGAATACCACCTACGGTTCTTCCTCTTCCACCCCTTATCTCTTATGTAGTTAAACATAAACATATACTCAGACTGATAATCTCTATACTCCTCTACTGGTATAGTTACAGCTACACTAGACTCATATATCACCCAGTCGTTGAATGTTGAAGGATAACCTTTCTTCATAACTAATACTCAAGTTCATCTTTAGATTCCCCAATGACTTCGAAACCATCATCATCGTCATCAATAACAGTTGAACTACCAGAACCACTACCTTTATATTCAACCAATTTAACTACCTGAACACCAAGAAGATCTAATCCAACTCCGGAACCGTACGTTGGGTTCTCCCACTTATAAGGCCTAAACCTTACTATTACTTCACTACCATTACCAATGAGATCAGTGAATGGATTAAGTTGTGCATCAACAACCTCAGGCGCAGGGTTGGGAGCACCAGTCTTTTTGTTCTTAGTGTTTCTGGAGATTGTTACCCGCTGTACTACAATATCAGCACCATCCTCTCCTTCAATCACATCCTTTTTAACCTTAATACCAACAGCCCTGAGCCTATCAGCTTCGGACTTAGGAAGGTCAAGTTTAATAGACCACCTGTGGTACTTACGATCAGGTTCAGTGACAAATGCCCAGTTTGCTATTCCTCTAACTTTCATATTAATTATACTCCTCTGATTTTAATTGTTTTCTTAGCTTTTTGACCAACCTACTTCTTCTCATCTTAACTGCTGCAACTGTAAGACCTAGCTCCTCAGCTAGTTCCTTATTTGTTTTTAGTTTATCAACCACAGTATTTAAGAATATCTCTTTAGTGGCTGGATCTTTGATTTCATTAGTTAGTCTGTCGATTAGTTTGTATTTCTCTACTTCTTCTTCATGTTTCTCCTTCTCAGTTTTTGGTATCATATCATAGTACACTAACTCCTCTTCCAGATCCTTGAATAAATTATCTATTAACCTCCTCTCATTCTTCTCTTTCTTTATGAAAGAATGAATTAAGTGGTATAATCTCCACCTGATTACTACAGAGATGTAGGTTATCTTAGAAGCTTTTTTACTAGGGTCATACTTCTTTAAAGCTTCCATTAGTCCTATATAACCTTCACTCATCATCTCTTCCCTCAAGTATCTCATGTGTCCTTTGAGTGAGTGTTTAATATAAGAGTCAACTACAACATCCACTAATCCTATATATCTTTCAGCTTCTCTTTTATTCGACAATAATTAACCCTCTCACATTATGTTTACCAACATACCAACCTTTCGAAAGTGTATTACCTTTAACTATCTGGTTACTAGAAGAAACAATAGCCAGATGGCAGCTAATACCTTTATCATACTTAGTAGGTGGTATAAGCCACTTATTCCTGTGTGGTACTCCAAGACATAGCTTCATATCAACACCGTAGTAACTTTATGATGTTTTTAAACTTAAGGTAACATGAAGGTGTAGCTTGGCCCCCTGTTATTATAACATCATATAATGAAAATGAGGGTTCTCTTAGTATCACCACTCTACATGAGAGGACTTTGTTGTAGACATTAGTGTCAATACCAAGTGAATCTCTCGGATCTCTTTCAGGTACTATCAGCCCAATAAACTCAGACATCCAGGGCACCCTCATAGAATAGGATAGAAGAGATCTTATTCCCATTGTAGTATAATTCCCCTCCCTGTCGGAGAATACCTAAATACATCTTAAGATCTACTCGCCCACAATTAACTAGAATTAGTCTACAATTGACAAGAATTAATGTACCTCTGACCAATTTAATCCCTCCTTTACATCCACAGTTACTGGGACTTTAAACTTATAATAATCGCCAGCGTCCAATGCGGATTGTTTGATTATTGAAATTGAACTATCTTTATCTTTAATGAGACAACGGTAGTCATACTCATCGTGATCAATGTGGTATTCGACAAGAGTCGTTAATTCTTGCCCGTTCTCTTATGAACTGCTAATAGTTTCCTATTAGATTGGACTATATCACCTACTTAAAAATTAAGTAGCTCCCCGTTTCCACCTACTTAGATGTACTTCCTTTCGGAATAGTCTCTGAAGTTTAAAAGGAGTAGTGGTTTGAAATACTTTTCCAGCTTCGCTTGTTGTATATCCGTTGAACTAACACATAAGGATACCCCATATCTCTAACTTGATATGGTCTATAACCGTTTTCAAACAAACAACAAATATCATGAACTTCTGAGTTAGTTAGGATAGCTCTTGCGTTGTTTTCTCCAACAGCTGATCTCCTCCCAGAATTGTAGGAGTGTCTTATATTTTCACCATGAGTCAACCATCTAAGATTAGTGATATGATTATTAGTCCTATCTCCATCTATATGGTCTACGTCAGATAAGTTGTAAGGATTTGGAATGTACACGAGTGCAACTAATCTATGAATAGTTCTAGTGATCTTCTTACCATCTCCTATAGATAACCCGACCATCTTATAACCCTTCTGATTGGTCTGTTGCTTTAACTCTCGGCCAAACTTGTTGAAAACTCTCCCACATCTAGTTACATGATACGAATAAAAATTAGCATTTCTTTCCACGTTTCTTCTCCTTTTCTTACCTGCTGATTAGCATATTGTTATGAATACTATCACTAACTATATTAGTAGTAGGTATCACAAAAACAACTTAGCCTTCCCAGCAATTAAAGGAGTTTGCTTTAATTGTCACCAATTAAAGGCGCATCACTACGCAATGACCTGCTTACAATCTAAATTATTCTTCCTTAAAGTTTCATTACAAATAACTCCCCATCTCTTAAAGAGGATAGCTGCTGTACTCTGGATTAGAGAGTTGAGCAATTTATACTCAGCTCGGATGAATAGTTTCCTTCCATCTAACCCTTTAATAAAACCATACTTCTTATAGTATTTCTTTAGGTATTCAACAAGATCATACACACCACGATTACCATTCCAAAAAGTATCTATATAACCTTGCGCTTCTTTCTCACTACAACCTACAATACTAGCGAGCTTCTTAGCTCTAGCCCCGAAAAATACATATGTTGTTCGCTTAAGGTCGTTAATCTCAAGCCGTTCTCTTATGAACTGCTATATGTTTCCATATAGATCAGACTATATCATCCACTTTAAACAGTGGCTCACCGCTTCCACCTACTCAGGTGTACTTCCTTTCGGAATAGTCGTTGCACCTTTTATGTTATTTATTACTTTATGTTCTTTTGCATGGCAAGATTTACATAACAATTTAAAATTACTCATTTCGTTATTAGTTCGGTCGTGATCTATATGATGGCAACACCATTGATGGTTACCAGCATCTTTTAAATCCTTCCCACACTCTTCACAATAACGTCTTTCTTTTACTAAGTAACGATAGGTTGTAAGGTACAGTCCGGTTCCATTTTTATAAAACGGGCTTTGCTTCCCAGTACCTTGAGAATTCCCTTGGCCTATTCGGTCATAAGTCCCAAACTTTCTATACCTCTCAATGTCATGATATACCTGACGAGTGATAGAAGCTAGATGAGCCCTACAAGTCTCACAGGCTTTTTGGGCTGGGCCTGTTGGTTTGTAAGATTCCTTACAATATTCACAAACCCTATCTTTTAATTTGTCGTAATTAATTCTTGCCATGATTATCCCTCCGATTAAATTGTGAGCTAAGATTATTCGCTTTCCTATTAAACTATATTCAACCAGAGGTACTATTCAATAACATAACTTGGCTCAGGATTATCATAGATAGTTAATATCCTTAGACTTCCCCTGAATTCAATGAGTTTTACATGCGCTATCTTTTCGTTAACGCATACTGAAAGGACTTCGCAGTATCCCTATCAGATCCTATAAGATCAGCATTGTATTGGTGGATATCATCAACACTCTCCAACACTCTCCAATAAGCACCAGCGTCAAAGTGCCATGCCCAGTGTGCTGTACATCTAGCTTCTATTTGATCGAGATCTGCACCTAGCATTATATGGTTAGCACCCTTAACACAGAATAAGGATCTCATCTCCTTTCCAAGTACAACCTTTGGGCTAGCTTTGGGTACATTACACACAGCCCCTCTGTGGGTTGTCCGTGCTGTTGGTGTACCACATAGGACACCCTCTGCTGGAACCCTTCCATCCTCTCTAACTTTAGAGAGTATCCCCTTCCCATCAGGGTCTTTATAATTCTTAATTGTATTTCGTCTGTGTGTTAATATAGACCTCCTGACAACAAGCTGCCCTATCCCACTGGAAATACTATCGAAAGAATCTTCAGTTAATTTTGGTGATGTTTGTCTCCACTGCCCTGTGACTGAATCCTTAACCTTATTGTACTGAGTCGGTTTCCAACCCTCCCTCAAAAGATAATTCTTTATTTGAGTTGAAGAATTCAAATCCATAGGCTCAAAGTCTATCCTTGTAAATGGACCTTGGACATTCATAACCTTCGTAAATACTTAAGCCAATGACCCCTTAAACAGCAATCGTTAGATCTCTCCCCCAATAGCTCTACATACTCAATTAGATGTAACCTTTCTGAGTGTTTGAAGCATATCCTACAGGAAAATGTTTCACACATCCACCTCTTAAAAGTAGGATGACGATCGGCGTCTTCTGGTTTCGGCTTCACTAGAATTAACATTATTCAACCCTCCTTAATTCTTTATACCAACTACTCCTCAAGAACCATTGCGGGTATTCACAAAATGGTTGTGAGTAGATAGATATATTTCTAGTGTAGGTTTGCACAAATACTAAGACTCTACAGGAAATCTTCTCACACACAGCACTATTGAAGCCAGGGAATGCTTGGTAATCGGGAGGCTGTTTGTTAACTAAGATTAACATTTCTCTAACCTCTTAACCCACCATTCTTTCAGCCTGACATTCCTACCAGCTTTGAATGAATAGTAAAAATCAGCCTCCGATAAGCTAGCATTAGCTATACCACAAGAAGTTCTCTCACACATCCAAGAAAGGAAGTATGGGTACCTATTGTTATCTTCAGGTAATTGCTGAATTATCACTAACATCTCTCTAACCTCTTAACCCAAGATGAACTATAGTACCATAAGTGGTTATCTTTCTCATGATCTATAGTCCCACTTAAGTGTGAGATAGGATCAGCCTCAGTTCGAACATACCATAGCCCACAGCACAATTTCTCTGGTGGATATCCTAGCCAATCTCTGCCAACATCAGGAGGCATTAATAGAACTAACATAATCAGTTACCATCTTTGAGTATGACCCATCTTTTTTAAAGGGTCTTTTAACTGGCCCATTGTTTACACAACGCTTAGGAAGAACCTTTAATAGTTGTCTATCCAATTCATCAACCTCCTCGTCTATTTGTTCTATAATTTTTTCAGCTAACTCTATATCAATATCAACTCCATAGAGTTCCTGATAAGCTTGCTCAAGTTGAAACTTCTGTTCTAACTCTATAGCATCTATCCAATCCCAATTAGACAACCCAACTTCGATTAGATAGTCATACAGCATACAGTTGATTTCAACATCTTCTGTACACCGATGCAGCATGGCCTCAGAAAACACTGACCAATCCTCATGGTCTGGTTTGTACCTACCGAACTTCCTCCCATAATACTCAAGACTGTGAGCTGGTTGTTCAGGGAAGAAAAGTTTTGAGATAACACAAGTATCTCTGGGTGTGGCAGTTATCTCTAACCCTCTTTTAAGATGTAGGAATGGAATATCAAACCCAGTGATAAAATGTCCTATGGCAAACTTATATGAGTTTATAAGTTCAACAGCCTCTTCTATCCTATCTGGCCCAAACTTCCAAATGTCTTGGGACTCTGGGTCTTTAGCCACTATGCAGTGCACAACATTACCAGAATATAGAAGACCATCAGCTTCTATGTCAAACACTATTCTATTTCTCATATTGGAATGAGCTTTGTAACCCAAATAGATTCTAGTAAACAAGCAGTTCTAGGGTGTCTCTGCAGGTCAATCTGAAGATCTAAACCTCCATACTGATGTACTCCAAGACAGACAAATAATCTCCTAGAGATCCTATTATCACAAAAAGTTTTTGTTAACCCCATATTATCTATAGAACTCTTAGGCTTTGCTAAGTATAGATTCATCCAACCCTCCTAAGTTTGGTTACACACGGACGCTTAAGGTGCCAAGCGTTCCAGTAGTTATGAAATTGAGTTGACATCATAAAATCAAAGGATGATTCATGGGGGTTAGGTGTACAAATAGCCAACCTACACGATATTTTCCTATATGAACTTGATGAGAGTCCTAATGTTCCATAGGGATCTTCTAATGGCTTGGGTATACAAACAATCATAATCACTCTATCCTCCTCAATACGGTAAGATATTTATACTTAAAGTACCACAGCGCCTCTGTTGGTTGATATTCATTGTTCACCACTACTTCATACTCAACACTTGAGTTTAGTTCCTCGCAGATAAAAACCCTACAAGATAGTTCTTTATAATCGACCTTGAAAATATCTAAAACTCTTAATGGATCTTCTAATGGTTTAGGTATACAGAGGACCATAGTTACACCACCTTCCTTAAATTAATAATATGCTTAGGGCTTATCAACCACTCATGAATCCCAGGATGACTAATTCTAACTAATGATATCCTATTAAGTTTATAAGATTTAAAAGGTCTGCAGGAGATCCTATAATTATAATCTCCATCCATAATCCCATGGTACCCTATCGGATCTCTCACGGGTATTGGGATACAAAGTGAGGATGTCATACAACCCTCTCCAGTTTTGAAATCCACTCATCCTTAAAGAAAGCTTGACTTGGTTCCCCTGTTTCCACATCTCTAAACTTTTGAATAGTTCCATCCCATAACCCTGAACGACTCATACTTATATCTTTATGAACCCTACAAGACCAATCTCTAATCATAACACTTACATATCCTGCGCTGTTATATTTTGGTGGTGGTTTTAATAGTATTAGGCTCATATTAGTACACCTCCTCAAATTCATCCTCTTTGAGCGTACCAGTTTCTGGTCTATAAGTTAAGTGGATAACACCAGTGTTACCACCAAGCCTATCCTTTATAACTCTTAGTTTAACTGAGTTCCTCTCCTCCTCAAGATCAGCATACTGATTCCTCTCAATACCCAAGAGGAGCGTGCTGTACTTCCACTGTGCCCTACTGCCAGCGTACTGACCACCCTTAACCATCCCACCTTCACCGTGCTCCTTACCAACGGTGGGATTGTTAAGATGATTAGCGTGAAAGAATGTCAGGTTCTGATGCTTCCTAAACTTCCTCATGCTCCTCATGATCCTACCTAATTCCTTATTACCATCAGAGGCTGATAGATGTTCCACCAGGGCAGAGATTGGGTCAATGAAAAAGAACCTTATACCTTTAGATGCAAAGTACCTAATGGAGGCTTCAATCTCATCCCACCCTTCGCAGTCTCCAGAGTGGAAGAAGGCTAGGTCTTGTAGTTTTTCCCCAACTTCTCTAGCCTTCTTAACATCATACATACAATCAGGTTTGTGGATGGGTTTATTCAAGCAACACCCTATTAGTTTCTTCAACCCATACTCTGCCCCCTCCTCTACATCAAAGATGGCTATGGGTTGTTTATGTACAAATAGGATATGCATCTGGATAGCTTGCCAGATTGTACTCTTACCACACCCTGGCGCTCCACCAATACCTATGATCTCCCCGCTGTCTTTTAAACCATAAGTAAGGTCAGTCAACCCACTCCACGGGTAGGAGATACCCCAAGGTACTGGTTGTATAGCCTCCTCTAAAATGTCCCCAGCTGAAACTATATTAGCTGGTCTATACTCCTTAGCATTGTAGTATGCTTGTATAAACTCTACTTGTTTTCCTTTAACAAGCATGTCATTTATATCATTCTCAGAGAAGGTAACAACCTTGGCACCCTCCCCAACAATAGGGAGGATTGATCTTAAAGCTTTCTGTCCAGCATCATCCATATCCATACAGATAAGAACTTCTTGGAAGTTGCTGAGAAAATCAAGTCTGTCTGCAATCACTTGATTACTACCAGATTCTCCCCTTGGGAGACCTACAACACAAGGCGGATACTCTGGATATTTATTCTTTAACATTTGATAGGCAGCCATAGTGTCCTCTTCACCGGCACAAATTAACAATCTCTTCCCACTTTTTGGACACCTATCTTGACCAAAGAAATCTACTGATTTTCCACTTGGTATTTTATTACGGTGGCTTATTGAGAATTGTTTAGGTAATTTCCTTTTCTTATAACCAAGGAACTTTCCTTCACACAGCTCAGGATAGTATACCGCAATT
>Ga0256846_1000504_pt1 | contig 15684 bp, 13 predicted proteins | sample TevniametaG_FD_189098 | JGI IMG/M metagenome (GOLD analysis project Ga0256846, IMG submission 189098) | Tube worm associated microbial communities from hydrothermal vent at the East Pacific Rise, Pacific Ocean - Tevnia | ecosystem: Host-associated > Annelida > Integument > Unclassified ...
CGGTAAGATAAAAACGATTATCACCCAATAAATCGCCATCTATGGCAATTTGTTCATAATTTTGAGTGTTCATGAAGTAATAGAGATTACCGTCAGCATAAAGATACTGCATTTCCTCTTCGTTTAAGGTTGCTACTTCAACTTTATCGCTGGAAGCATACCTTTTTTCGGTTGAAATACCGGTAATTACGTTGCGCAATTTTAATTGAATTTTACCCGGTTTGCGTCCCTGGGTAACATGACGACGTTCGGTAACAATACAGGGGTTGCCGTCAAGTACCACGCAGTTTCCGGTTTTTATCTGGGTTGCGGGAATCAATGAACCTCCTTAATTTCCACATTCTGTTTTCTTAATTTTTCAAAAAATATCTTTTTGATTTCCTCAAGCGTCTCCTGTGTTCTGGCCTCAAATCTTAAAACCAGCACAGGTTGGGTATTTGAAGCACGTACCAATCCCCATCCATCTGCAAAATTCACCCTTGCCCCGTCAATAGTAATAGTTTCGTATTCATGCGAAAACTCTTCCTGAAGCGCCTTGATAACTTCAAACTTCTTAGTATCTGCACAAGGGACATGGATTTCAGGGGTATTGATGTAAGCCGGTATTTCAGCGGTAAGCTCTGACAGAGGTTTTTCTGCATGTTCAAGAAGACGTATCAATCTCAATGCAGCGTACAGTGCGTCGTCATGGCCAAAGAAGGTATCTGCAAAGAATATATGTCCAGACATCTCGCCTGCAAAGGGAGCATTCTCTTCCCGTAGCTTTGCCTTAAGAAGGGAATGACCTGTTTTGTACATTATAGGAGTGCCACCTTTAGCCTTTATGTATTCAACAATTCCTCGTGAGCATTTAACATCAAAAATAATCTTTGCTCCGGGTTGTTTTTCTAGTATTTCGGATGAGAAAATCGCCAGAAGTTTATCGCCAAAAAGAAGCCTGCCTTGCTCGTCCATTGCGCCTATTCTATCGCCGTCTCCATCAAAACCAATACCTAAGTTAGCTTTTTTCTCCCTGACTAAATTCCCCAGCGCCTGCATATATTCAGGTATGGTTGGGTCTGCCAAATGGACAGGAAAGTTGCCGTCAGGCTGTAGATTGATGTAAGATATATCCAAATTTGGGAAACCTTCAAACAGTTTTTCCAGTAATACCCCGGTGGCTCCGTTACCCGAATCTATGATTATCTTCAATGGCTTACTAAACTTAAAAGAAGAGTGCATGTAATTTAAGTATGCAGGAATAGGAGAGAGTTTTTCAATATGTCCTTCTCCGCAGCTGAAATTCCGTTTGGAAATACGCTCTTTTAATTCCTGAATAGCCTTGCCAAAAAGAGATTTTTTATCTTCACAAAGCTTAAATCCATTTTGATCCTTGGGATTATGACTTCCGGTTATCATTACACCGGTATCAATATCAAAATGATGAAGAGAGAAGTATAAAACAGGTGTTGGAATGATGCCCAAATCAACAACATCTATACCGGTTGATGTAATGCCTTCTTGAAGATTATCAAATAATCGCGGTGAACTTAAGCGAATATCTTGTCCAACAGCTATTTTCGATATTCCCCTAGTTTTTGCTCTTGATGCAATGGCTTTTCCAATTGCAATAACAGCTTCAGGTGTAAAGTCCTTGTCTGCAACACCCCTAATATCGTATGCTCTAAAAATTTGTGGGTTTATATTCACTATCTTTCCAATCTAAAAAATGTGGCCTGCCAAAAAGGCAGGCCACAAAAATTCCGGTTTAGGAAATTATTCCCAGCCAGTCTCTCAATAAGAATTGTACGCGCCCAATTAAAAGTGAAACACGCGACATAACCGTAAGTCCAAAGGTGGCTCCGAAACCAAGCATGATGAAGAAGATACCAATATGAGATATAGGTGTAAGCGGCGATTTTTCTTTTCGTGAGAAGAAAAAGTAGGTTAAAGTGGTAAGAATGCCAATCAAGAGAACTACAGCCCAAACGCCAGGCCAGATGTTGCCATTGGCGAAGAGTTTTGGGGTAAGCAATGATGCTTTAATTTGTTCAAAAATGGTAGCCCTGAATATAAGCGGTATTCCAAGACCAGCTGCCCAACCTAGCATCATGGAGATGGGAATTCTAATCATCCACGCAGCATTGGGTATTAATCGAGTGAAGTAAAGAAGACCTATTGCAATTGGGATAATGAGAATAAAGTCTCCACCTATAAGCAGAGGCTTAAGGGCGATTGGCCATAAAGCATGATGCCATGTGATTGTAACGCTGTAACCTAGTGCTAGGCCTACAAAAAGATGTTCAGCGACTCTGTATATAGGGTTATCCTTGTAAAGGATACTGAAAATCGCCAGGGTTAATATAGCAGCTATCCATACCCAAACATTGGCGCTCATTTTTTCCTCCTTGATGCGAAGAAGCTTATGTTTCCAATAATTACAAATAGAATTATTACAATTAGTGATGCAGATAGGGCAGGAAGCGCCTGTGTGCCGCGTAGGAAGATTTTCCTCTCAAATTTAGCAGGAGATGATTTTGATTTCTTGAGTTTTTTAATGGATTTAAGGAAAGGAATTTTTACCTTTGCACGTTTAGTTGATACGGTAGTAGAATCTCCTTTCGATTTTTTGAAAAAATCATGGAGTTCTTCACCAGATACATAATATAACTTCGCTATTTCCTGCATTTGGGTTTCATTAATCTTAAGCTTTTGACCAGCTAGGCTAACCTCGGCAATAATCGTTCCGCTATTCTTTGGAGTAACGGTAAGTTCTCTTGAATAAGTAAAGAATGTGCTGTCAGTTTCAGGTAATTGCAATAGAGTTAAATTACGTTCAAACTTCTTTTTAGCAGTTATAGCTTTTTGAATGTCAATAGCATTAAGGTTAAATCGTTTTGCCAAGCTCTGTAGGTCTATTGAATCAGCATCATACACTTGTTCTTCAATAATTATTTCGTAGGAATCTTTAGCAAGTTTTTTAACTGTCATGTTAGGATAGTAGCGATCCTTAACCAGGCGTTCATATTCTCCAGCGGCTTTCATACCGGCAAGCATACCTAGAAGCTGTTTGGAACCAAGGTAGGGATATATATCAGCTACTGAAACAGAAGTAACTCCGGTAGCCGTCGGAACGTTAAACGGGGTATGTGCGTATATAACCCATGAAGAGTAGAAAGAGCTGGCAGTAAAGTTCATAACCATTCCTGCATCGTCGTAGTTTATTACTTCTTTCATGACTGGTAGTGAATCAAGAGGAGTGCCGTAATAGTCTTCCGGGAATACTTGATTTATAAAGTTTCCCATACCAAGTATAACTGCAATAACGCTTGGTTTCCAACCAAGAAGAACGTAGTCCTCTCCGTAAACCTGATTGTGTTCTGCTGCCAGTCTTTCAAGTACTTCTCTTCCGATATCGGTTCCCTGAATATTCAAGGCAAGAACAAGAACAGGAATATCCTTTGCAAAGGCGTGACGGACAACAGCTTCAAACTGTGGCTTTAACTCAGGTTCAGATTGAGGATCAAAATCAATCGAGAGTATAAGCGCTTTGCGTTTTGCAGTTGGGTCTATTTGTTCAACATGATTGAAAATGCTTTTCGTACGAGGCATTGCTCGAACTTTGGAGGGAAGTTTAACAGTAAGTATAAGAGGTACAATTACAACGATGGCCATAATAACGTAGATTACACGACGGTCTATATTGCCTAGTTTTTCCCAGAATTTCATTTGGCGCCTCCAAGATAACCGCGTTCAATTCCAAGGATAATCTTTAATGAGGTAGCAATTCCTCCTAAACTAGCTCCAAGGAATATTCCGCGCTTGGCCGCCATATTTGGTACAGATAGCAGCCATTCACCAAAATCACCGAGAGGAAGTACATTGTAGAAAATAATGGAAAGCATGATTACGAAAGCTGCTACCAATAGAAGAATAGAAACTAATGATTTCGCACGGAATGAGCGGTAGGCGGCTGATGCAATGTAGAAAGCGAGAACAGAGAACATAGTGGCTCCAAGCGGGACCATCATGTAGCTGTATAAATTTGAAAACATGTATTCAAAGAAGGGAATACCTTGGTTTGTAACGATGATGTTATTTAGCTTTGGAGAAAGACCTATTAAACCTGCGATAGCCATAATAATCATAGCGCCAATAGCAATGTAGCTGTAGTACCAGCCTTCTTTTTGATACTTAATTTTAGTTGTATGATGAGTTATGAAGCTTGAAAGTCCCAGAATAAAGGCGAAAGCGGTTATAATACGCACCCATTCCAATGATTTGTTGTAAAATACCTGGGAAATGTGGTGGGGAACAAAGAATTGAACCATCATTATTACGCCTAACACTAAAGTTAAAGTAAGCGGCAATGTTTTTTTCATAACAATTTCCTCCTACACCGTTTTCATAATTTCAACAATAGATGGAAGTCCAAATAATGCAATAAGACTAAGAACTATTAAGAGACCTGCAATAATCACCTTACCGTAATCTTGCGCCTTGATAGTACCTAGCAAATTCGGTTCATGGGAAAGGTAAGCCGAGGCGGCATAAAGCTCTTCGCCAATGATAGTATAGTCACAAGCTGTAATAAAGAATGGAAGCTGAGCTGATGCGTCTGTTCCGGCAATTTGGATGGCTCCGGCAATGTTTCCAGTTTCTGCCAAAAGCAAAGACTCCGCCCAGAACATTCCCAGGAAGAAGTTTGTTGCCGGTTTTTCACGCAACATAATGCCATTAACTGCAGCAACGTAGGCGAACTGATTAGCCGTTACGTAGAATACACTGTCAGGATTAAAGGCGTCTGGACGACCAACATCGGAATAGGCTTCTTTTACAATCTCACGCGCAACGGTGTATACAATAGGATCTCGATTAGGTACAATTATAGGGGTGTCGTACTGTGCAGCTTTTTTAGCAATTCCTGTAAGAATATTAAGTGCAGCAATAGTCGCAATATCTGAAATGTCTGAAAGACCTGGAACAAACAAAATAGGACGTCCCATTTCCGTAGCTCGCCCAACCGCTTCATCAATAGCTTCAAGACCCGCTATTTTACGTAAGAATAATTCTTTACCTTGCTTGGCTTGGGAGATGAATAACATAACGAGAAAGAAAAATGTTAGCATCGCAATTAATATATTTATCCTTTTAGCATGAAACCACTGCGGTTTAGCCATAGCTTGGTTGGATAATTTTGACTGAAATTCAAAAGTGTCAACCTTAGCAACGACTTGATAACGGTAGTTGACGTTATTCTTCAAAAGCGTTTTGCGGGCAGCTGTTAGCTCTTTTTTCATGTTGGACAAATCATTCTGAATGGTATCTGTATTTTTGCCCCTGCGCTGCATTTTCCTAAGTTCTCGTTTTATAGCTTTTATTGAATTTTCATAGTACTTTATTCGTTGGTTGGCGAGATCGTTTTTATCACATATGCTATCTATTCCTGGAGCCAATTCGGCTATCTGTAGTGGGTTTTCTCCTTCTGCAATCCTATAAACGACGTATGACTCAATCTTAGCATTATCAGGTGATAATTTCCAGCTAACAGAGATTTTTTCACCTTCGTCATAAGGAACGTCTTTCGCGATAACATTGGTTACCGGTTGGATTACTGGAACAACAAGAGAATCCTTAGGTGAATCCTCTGCTGCCTCCGCTTGCAAAAAGAGAAGGGGTACAAGCATTAATAATGTCAATTGCCCCTCCTATTTGAAGGCTTCTTCACATTTACAAGGCTTAGATCCGCATCGCGGACAGCCTTTCTCATATTTTTCTAAAACTGCGTTCTCCAGATCTATTCCCGCCAGATTTCCAAGAGTGCAAAGCCAGGCAAGAACATCTGCGAACTCTTCTTTCATTGCCACTTCGTCTTTGTGACGAATGGCTCTGGCTAATTCACCTATTTCTTCTGAAAACCAAATAAATGTCTTAGCCAGACCGCGCGGAGAGTCTTTATGAAAAAACTCATCCTTGATTAGATTTTGAAATTCACGGACTCCTAATCTACTAATCATCCGTCGTATGATACGATAGATTGGCGGGTTGTCAATACCTTGATATAGAGTTAGGGTAAATATTTCAGGGTGATTTTTACTCATGGCTTTAGATTCAAAATACGCCGTACTAAAAAGCCCCGGAATAAACCGGGGCTTTTTTCGTGAAATAGCTTACTTTTTCTTCTTTTTGGGTGCTGGTTTTTTGGCTGTTTTGATAGCTTTTTCCTTTAATGCAGCTTGAGCTGCGGCCAGTCGCGCAATAGGTACTCTGTACGGTGAACAAGAAACGTAGTTAAGTCCTGCATTATGGCAGAATTCAACTGAACGCGGTTCACCGCCGTGTTCGCCACAGATTCCAATCTCAATTTTAGGATTAACCATTCTGCCGAGTTCTACACCAAGTCGAACCAAAGCGCCAACTCCGCGCTGGTCAATAGTTTGGAAGGGATCATCTGTAAATATACCTTTTTCCATATAATCGGCGATAAATTTTCCTGAATCATCTCTTGAGAACCCGAAAGTGGTTTGAGTTAAATCGTTTGTACCGTAGCTGAAGAAGTCTGCATGTTGAGCTATTTGGTCAGCCGTAAGAGCCGCGCGAGGTACTTCAATCATGGTTCCAATCATATAATGCAGGTCAACGCCATGTTCGGTAAGAACATCCTTGGCCGTTTTTTCTACAACTTCACGTTGATTGATAAGTTCTGCAACATTACCAACAAGTGGTATCATAACTTCTGGAATAACCCTTTTGCCTTCTTTAGTTACCTGCACTGCTGCTTCAAAAATAGCTCGCGCCTGCATTTCCGTTATTTCAGGATAAGTTATACCCAATCGGCATCCACGATGGCCAAGCATTGGGTTAAATTCATGAAGCGCTTCAACTTTTTCTTTAATCTTGGCAGCAGTAACCTTCATTTTTTCAGCAAGCTCTTTTTGCGTTCTTGTATCATGCGGTAAGAATTCGTGTAACGGAGGATCAAGGGTTCTAATAATTACAGGCAGTCCGTCCATTTCTCTGAATAAGCCTACGAAATCGTCACGCTGCATGGGAAGCAGTTTCTTTAGGGCTTTGCGACGCCCTGCTTCATCATCAGCAAGAATCATCTCACGAACGGCATCAATGCGTTTGCCTTCAAAGAACATATGCTCCGTGCGACAAAGGCCTACACCTTTAGCACCGAAAACCCTTGCTATTTTAGCTTGAGAGGGCTTGTCGGCATTTGTCCTGACCTCAAGTTTAGTCTCTGCTTCAGACCAAGCCATTAGTTTATGAAAACGCTGATAAGTTTCAGATTGTTCGGGTTTAAGAGAAGCCTCAAGAAGTACCTGAATTACTTCTGAAGGACGAGTAGGAACCTTGCCAAGAATTACTTCACCAGTGCTTCCATCAATAGAAATGTAGTCGCCTTCTTTTATTACATTACCGTCTACTTTCATAACATGCTTTGCATAATCTATATTCAAAGCGTCGCATCCGGCTACGCAAACTTTACCCATTTGACGTGCAACAAGAGCCGCGTGCGAGGTCATTCCTCCGCGTTGGGTAAGAATGCCAACTGCGGCAGCCATTCCCTTGATATCTTCAGGCGAAGTTTCGATACGGGTAAGTATTACCTTTTCGCCCTTTTTAGCCCATGTTTCGGCATCTTCTGCATTGAAGACAATTTTTCCTGTAGCTGCACCAGGACCTGCGGGAAGTCCCTTGGTAAGAACCCTTTTTGCCTTTATTGCTTTTTTCTTCTCCGTTTGGTCAAAAACAGGTTGCAGAAGTTGATTAAGCTGTTCTGGATCTATGCGCATAAGGGCTTCTTTACGGGAAATAACTTTCTCTTCTACCATATCAACAGCAATACGTATGGCGGCAAATCCGGTTCGCTTTCCGGTACGAGTTTGAAGCAACCACAGCTTGCCTTGTTGAATTGTAAACTCAAGATCTTGCATGTCTTTATAGTGACGCTCAAGCTTCTTTTGTATACTAAAGAGTTTTTTATAAATTTTGGGCATCTCTTGTTCAAGCTGTGATATTGGTTTAGGAGTTCTTACGCCTGCGACTACATCTTCACCTTGAGCGTTTTCAAGATACTCGCCGTAGAATTTATGTTCACCGGTTGCCGGATCGCGCGTGAAGGCAACACCTGTTCCAGAATCAGTACCCATGTTTCCAAATACCATGGCCTGAATATTTACAGCTGTTCCCCAATCATGCGGTATACGATTCAGTTTACGGTAAGCTATTGCGCGTTCGTTATTCCATGATGAAAAAACAGCGCTTATAGCGCCCCAAAGTTGGTCTTCAGGTTTTTCGGGAAAATCTACGCCGGCGCGTTGCTTAATCATTTGCTTAAACTTAGCTACAAGGTTTTTCCAATCGTCAGCATCCAAATCGGTATCCAGCTTAACACCTTTCTTTTCTTTAACCTTATCAATAAGAATTTCAAAAGGATCATGTTCATGTTTTGAACGAGGTCTCACTTCCAGAACAACGTCGCCATAAGTTTGTACAAAACGACGATAGGAATCGTATGCAAATCTTGGATTACCGGTTAATTCAGCAAGTCCCTGTACAGTTTCGTCGTTTAGTCCAAGGTTGAGAATGGTATCCATCATTCCCGGCATGGAAACACGAGCCCCTGAGCGTACTGAAACCAGAAGTGGGTTGGAGGAGTCTCCAAACTTCTTACCCATTAGTTTTTCAATATGTTTAAGCCCTTTAAGAACCTGTGTTTCTAAGCCTTCAGGATACTTGCCGGAAGAAAGGTAATCCATACATAAATCGGTAGACATGGTGAATCCTGGAGGAACAGGAATGCCAAGGTTAGTCATCTCAGCAAGATTTGCACCCTTGCCTCCTAATTTATTCTTCATTGCAGCCGAAGCATCGGCCTTCTCGCCACCAAAACGGTAGACAAATTTCACAAAAGCCTCCTAAATTTTCGCAGGTCATATTCCTGTTGCTAGGCGGTTGTTACATGATGTAACTATTTCGATTAACCAGTTACTTAATGATTAACCGACCTTAATTATAAAAAACATATAAGCTGTAGTCAACCCAATTGATTTGTGGAGCATGGATACCTGAAAGCTTTGCGCCATAGGAAATTTTTATGGAGTGATACTTGAACAGAAGCCTTTTCTGTTGAAGTATTCCATTTCAATTTTTTCTTTGTAGCGAAAGAATCTCTCAGGAGATATAGATGCTATATCTTTTGGATAACACAAATCCAGTAGAATATGGGGGTATTATAGGCTTATTTAGAGTAGAAGTAGTTGACATTTATCGCTATTTTGATATATTTAGTTCTTAACGGCGGTATAGCCAAGTGGTAAGGCGGCGGTCTGCAAAACCGCTATTCCTCGGTTCGAATCCGGGTGCCGCCTCTTTCCGTGAGCAATTTAGTATATAAGGAATCTTATTGAAAGAACTAAGCCTAAGTGTTAAGAATGCGATTGAACGAAGAGATTCTTTTTACAAAGTATTTAGTTTCACTAAGTTTACTGCTGTAGCTTATTGAGAGCGATCATGTTTTAATTGATACGGTTATGCGTAAGCTTATTGGCAAAACCTAATTTATTCACTATTGACAACTTATTAAGGCCGCGTATCATCAGGGCTATGGCTGATAAGGAATTTGAATCAAAAGCGTCCGTCGCTGAGTCTTTGACCCAATCAGGGCCTGCCTGCGATGATGACAAACCCAAAGAAGAGTTAATACCCATATACATCTATGGTAAGCGGTTTTTTGTTCCGAAGTCTATGACAATAATTACCGCAATGGAGTATGTGGGATTCCAGTTTACAAAAGCTGTTGGCTGTCGTGAAGGTTTTTGTGGAGCCTGCGCCACTATATATAGGCTTGAAGGCGACTATAAACTTCGTACTGGTCTGGGATGTCAGACCGTTGTTGAGCCTAATATGTATCTGGCACAGCTTCCCTTTACCCCCGCTATTAAGGCAACTTACGATATTACGCAACTTAAACCAGATATCACTTCAGTGCAACGTTACTATCCTGAAGTATTCCGTTGCGTTGCCTGCAATACCTGTACCAAGGCTTGTCCTCAGGAAATAGAGGTTATGGACTATATTCAAGCTATCAAACGAGGAGACCTTGAAACCGCGGCTGACCTTTCATTTGACTGTATTATGTGTGGACTTTGCGCTGTACGTTGTCCGGCGGAGATGGCCCAGTTCAACATTTCTCTTTTGGCTAGACGTCTGACCGGACGTTATCTTCTGCCCCGTTCCGCTCATTTGGCTGAGCGAATGAGTGAGCAAAAAAATGGAAAGTACGCTCAAGCTGTTGATGAGATGAAAAACTTAAGTAAAGATGAACTCAAGAAACGTTACACTGAGCGCGATCTTGATTTCAAGGTTTTCTAGGAGGCGATGATGAGCGGATATCCTGATTATATGCAGTCTTCTTTACAGAAGGTTAAGGAAACGCGACCAGAGCGTTTGGAAAAGGCAAAACAAGGTCGCGAGGTAGTTAAAGCGATGAGTATGGATGAGCGTGATGACGTTCTCAGTAAATTCCACCCGGACTACCAGGAAGATGCCCGTAAGCCTATACGTATTGGAGTTAACAAAAACGAAGCAATGGTATCCCGCGTTGTGGATTTGCTTGAATCTTACCCGCGTTTTAATCCTGAGAACTTTGATCTGTCTCAACCGGACTATGATACAGATGTACTGATAATCGGTGGCGGCGGTGGCGGATGTATGGCTGCTATTCAAGTTGCCAAAGCTGGAATGAGTTCTATTTTATGTACAAAACTCAGGGTTGGTGATTCAAATTCAATGATGTCGCAAGGCGGGATGCAGGCTGCTGTGAATCCTCATGACAATCCAGTTATCCATTACCTTGATGCCCTTGGTGGCGGGCATTTCGATAATAAACCTGATTTGGTTGAAGCCCTTACTATGGATGGGCCAAATATTGCCGCCTATCTTGAAGAATTGGGAGTTATGTGGGATAAGGATACAGAAGGTGTTCTTGCCACTGCTCCAGGCGGAGGAACCTCACGTCGTCGTATGCTTTCTTGCCGTGACTATACTGGAGCTGAAATTCAACGGGTGCTTCGCGATGAGGTAAAGAATCATTTAGATAAGGTTACTCTTATTGAATATATGCCTGCTGTTGAGCTTCTTTTGGACGAAGACGGGGAAGCTGCCGGAGCCTTGCTTTACAATATGGAAACAGAAGAATTCGCAGTGGTTCGCGCTAAATCAGTCATAATGTCCACTGGTGGATTCGGGCGTCTGCATATTAAGGGATTTGCCACTACCAACCATTACGGAGCAACAGCCGATGGTTTGGTTATGGCCTATCACGCAGGAGCTAAGCTTTTATTCATGGATTCTGTTCAATTCCATCCTACCGGTGCAGTGTATCCTGAACAGATAGTTGGTTTCTTGATAACAGAAAAGGTACGCGGTTTAGGTGGTCAACCTGTCAACAAGAACGGTAAGCTTTTCGTATTTCCGTTGGAGCCACGCGATGTTGAGGCGGCTTCTTTCATTCGCGAATCTACCGAACGATGTCTTGGTATTGAAACCCCTACCGGAAAAATGGGTGTGTGGCTAGATTCGCCAATTATTGATTTGCTTTCAGGTCCAGGAACTATTCAGGCTGCACTTCCTGCCATGGTTCGTCAATTTAAGCGTTTTGGCGTAAACATAATTGAGGAACCCATGCTTGTCTATCCCACACTTCACTACCAGAATGGTGGTATTGAAATAAACGCCACTACCGAAACAACCCTTAAGGGGCTTTTCGCTGCAGGCGAGGTCTCAGGGGGTGTTCACGGTCGCAACCGTCTGATGGGTAACTCTGTTCTTGACTACAATGTCTTTGGGTATCGTTCCGGTCATGCCGCTGTCAAGCGGGCTAAGGAACTAGCTGGAAAACCTGCTGCAAAACTTCATATGGATCACGTTAACAAATATCGCAGTGAACTTGAAGAGGCTGGAATACCAAAGAGTTCGCTTGCTCCGATACTTATTCCTGAATATCGCAATCCTGAGGTTTTGAAGAAACATCGTAAGGATTACGACCCATTCATAGGACATTTTGTGTAGTATTCTCACTCTAATAAAATTGAGAGGCCGGTTTGTAAACCGGCCTCTTTTATTATCTACTACGACGGATGAAATTGTAATCGCTTATTTCTTTTCTAGTTTGTAGCTACGCTTAACCCTTATTACCAACCATGCGATACCTGCAGTGATTAATCCCAAAGGAATAAGCACTGCAAAAATGGAAGCAATTATCAGAAGAATATTTCCTAAAAGTTCTCCTGTGGGTTGTCTTACTCCTGAATAAAGAGAAAGACTAATAGTTGATTCGCCGACCATTTGTTCAAGATACTTTATTCTGCCCTTAATGCGATTGACATTGTAATCCACACGCTGCAGTTCTTGCTCCACTCTTATAGCTTCGTCAACGTTTTTTGATTTATTTAGCAGTTGGAACAGTCTTGCGCGCAGGGCTTCTTGAGTTTGCAGCTCTGCCCTTAAATCTAGATATTCCTCGGTTACATCTTGTCCTGATATAGATTTTGATGTAACTTTTCCTAAATCTTCTAAGCTAGTAATCAATTTGCTGAACGCTTTGGGGCTAACCTTGATGGTAATATCTGCGCTAGCATAGTCGTCTTCCTGATAGTTTGAGCCACTCAGTAGGTAGCCGCCTGCGGCTTCGGTTAAAGCAATTGCCTTTGAATACGATTTATCAACATCATCAACCTCTATTGATATTGCAGCTGTCTTAATAATCATCCGTGTTGAAAGAGGGGTTTCAGAAAGAAGGGCGGTCTGCGAACTTATATTTCTTGCACTCGTTGGCGCAGGGGCCATTTCGTCATCAACAATATCCTTACGCGCTTCTTTAGTTTTGGCGCTAATACTTTCGTTAAGGAACTCATCTGCGGTTTTTTCTCCACGACAGCCTAGTATCGCGATAAGGAGTATCATGGCAAGTAAGGGGAGAATTTTTTTCATTGTAACCTCCACCGGTTAAATATTACTTCTGTAAAACGGATTTTTGTCAGCCAATACTGCTTATATGACTGATATTATTTATGTTAGGTAATACCGAAGAAGGGTCAAGTTATTCCTTATACAAATTTCCCTTCATAGTTCAGTTTATACAGAACAGATGATGTTAAAGCTTTTGTTGCAGCAGGCTATTGAATGGGTTAGGTTTCAAGCAGGTTTTGCGATAAAATTCAAGGAATATCACATGAAACAACTGCCCAACCCAAAAGGGGTACAGTTGCCGTTTTGACGTCCTTGGTTTTGTTAAGATATATAAGTTCAACCCTAAGTTTGCTACTTCCGTCAGTTACAGTTGTTTTTGTGAAACCTGCACGAATATAGTCATCTTCAGGATTTACATCAATTTTATAAGTTGCGGGGGTTATGCCGTTTATTCTGGAGCTATCGAGCAAGCTGCTTGAATAAAAGCCCGAAAAAGCGACTGCCTTATTATCAGGATTGCTCACTTTAAGTGTTGCGATATTTTTATTTTGACAGGAAAGAAATGTAAGAACAATAATTGTCAACGCGATTAAAACAGCTTTTTTCATAACAAAAATCTCCTTTGAATTTAGCCTAGCTTACTCATTTTAGGCGCTTGTGTCAACTTTTATTGAGGGATATGCAAAACCTTAACTTGTACTTTTCTTTCTTGTTGCAAACAGACTTAAACTTCCTCATTGCCTTCCTCGCTCTCAATGACTATCCATGTAGGGGCCGACTTTTAAGTCGGCCAGAATAACACGCGCGGGCTGACCTAAAGGTTAGCCCCTACCTGTAAATCCATATTACGATAGATAGAAAGATATACTTACACCTTTACTTTCCCCCTCCCTCTGTGGAGGGGGGTAGGGGGGAGGGTATAGTTTCAAAGGAGATAAGTGCTGAGTAATGCAACCTAATATACCTGTTAAAACGTAGGGGCCGACTTTCAAAAAACAGTTCATTACACATAAAAAAGTTACTTGACAAAGAACGACAAAAATAGTATCCTATTTTCATGGATGTTGAGAAGTGTCAAGAAATTCTTAAAATGTTTAAAAAAGATTCAGTATATCTTTACAGGTATGGAAGTCTTGGTGAACTTCTTGAACGTTTTAATGCATTAACCGAACAAGAAAAAAGGATTATACTTTGCTTAGCCTTACAAAAGGGTGATCCGGATGAGAAAAAAGTTGCGAGTTTTCTTATGTTGAGACTAGAACCACGTATTGATAATGCCAACGAATTAAGGAAACAATTAAGTTCATGGGGCAAATGTACCTTGAAAAAAATACTTAAAGAATGGGATAAGTCAAAGAAAGTTAAAATATTAACCCCACCAACTACAATAACTTTAAATACAAGTACTAATGAAGATCTTCTACGAGCATTAAAGAAAAAAAACGTAAAAGTTCGTTGGACTGCGGCTCACTTACTTGGCGAAAGAAGATATGAAGAAGCTGTTGAGGCTCTTATTCAGTCTTTAGAAGATGAAGAACAAATAGTCAGAAGCAATGCGATATGGGCTTTAGGTAACATAGGTAACTCCAAAGCTACAGAACCTTTGCTAAAGTTGTTAAGTAATCCAAATTACACAGAAAAGGGGTTTATTCCAAGTGCGTTAGTAAAAATCGAAGGAAATAAAGCAATAGACCCTTTAATTAATGTTTTAAAAGGGGAAAATTTGGATTTACGACGAAGTGCAAGCATTGCACTATCTACTATCAAGGGAATATATTTAATTGAACGATTAGTTGAAGTTTTGCAAGAGGAGGAGGATGTAGATATCAAATGGAGAGTAGCTTTAATACTAGGAAAAATACGCGATCCGAGAGTAATTGAACCTTTAATTAATCTGTTAAAAGATAAGAATCCTAAAGTAAAAGAATATGCTGCAAATAGTTTAAGGGAATTGACTGGTCAGAATTTTGGCATCAATTATTATTTATGGCAGAATTGGTGGTTTTAATAGTACAGAGACCTTGATCATCGGAATAGATTACTATGATAGAATTGTTCAAATTTTTAGCATTGATGTCGTTTTTAATATCTCTATCCTCCCCTCTTTTACCAGGGGAAAGAATATCAGTTATGCATCCGAATTTTTATACTTTTAATTTTCGCAACTTTCTTGGCAACTCATATCCTGTCCCTGTAGGGGCCGACTTTCAAGTCGGCCCGAATGACTCCCGCGGGCTGACCTAAAGATTAGCCCCTACCTATATATAAATCCATATTACGATAGATAGAAAGATATACTTACAGCACAAAACCAATTTTCAAGCGTAACTTTGTGAACTTCGTGTTCTTTGTGGTAAATTATTATCCTGAACTCAAACCAAAGGTTTCACAAGCTCAGATATCTTATACGCTGCATCAGCTTGAGTTTACGGAGTAAACTCCTAGAGCAAAGCCAGAGGCTTTGCTAAGCTAACCCGTAGGCTTGGATACCTTATACTTTATTTTATATTATGGTGGAGTTTAGGAAGTAAACTCCTAAAGCCAAGCCTCTGGCTTGGCTAGCTTTTGATCAACTTTTGACTAGCTTTTGGGTAACTTCTGACTAACTTTTGACTAGCTTATTGTGAATAATTGGATTGAGAATTGACGCATAATAAAGTAAGTAAATAACATCTATAGGTTTAACAATATACTATCGTATAGAAACCGCCATTTTAAGCTGTG
>Ga0256846_1000505_pt1 | contig 15661 bp, 15 predicted proteins | sample TevniametaG_FD_189098 | JGI IMG/M metagenome (GOLD analysis project Ga0256846, IMG submission 189098) | Tube worm associated microbial communities from hydrothermal vent at the East Pacific Rise, Pacific Ocean - Tevnia | ecosystem: Host-associated > Annelida > Integument > Unclassified ...
GGTTTTTCCATGCCCTGGGCATCAACCTGAAACAGATCTACGGCCAGACCGAAGTGGCCGGATATTCGACCATTCATCGCGATGGTGATATCAACTTTGATTCCGTCGGTATTCCGGTCTCCAATGCCGAAATAAAGATTAAAGATCCGGATGAAGCGGACGTGGGTGAAATTATTTCCAGAGGCGATGGGCTGTTTCAGGGTTACTTGAATAACGAAGAAGCGACCCGGGGCGCGATTGTCGACGGATGGTTCCGGACCGGGGATGCCGGTTATTTTACCAAGGACGGCCACCTGGTGATCATTGACCGGATCAAAGACCTGATGCACCTGAAAAGCGGCGCGCGCTTTTCCCCCATGTTTATTGAAAACAAGCTGAAATTCTGCCCCTACATCGTGGAATCGGTGGTATTGGGCCATGAGCGCGATTACGTGACGGCCATGATCTGTATCGACTACAAACACGTGGGAAAATGGGCTGAAGATCACCGCATCAACTATACGACCTATACGGATCTGGCCGCAAATGAAATGGTCTATGACCTCATCGAACGGGAAGTGATCCGGGTCAATGACACCCTGCCGGAAAAAGCCCGCATCCAAAAATTTCTCCTGCTTTACAAAGAACTGGATGCCGACGATGAAGAACTCACCCGCACCCGAAAAATCCGGCGCGCCTTCATTAATAAAAAATATGCCGAGGAAATCGACGGACTCTACGGCGATTCGGAGATTCTGTCCATTGATTCATGTATTTTATATCAGGACGGCCGGACCGCCACCCTGACATGTGACTTGAGAATACGTCAAACCGGATCAACGGATGCAGGCAAGAAACCGGTTAAGAAAAAAAGCTTCTGGAACCGAATCCTAAAAGGAGACGCCTGACGTGACCGGTGAACTTCTCTATTTCATGCAGTTTTTTCTGTCGGGCCTGGCCATGGGCTCTATCTATGCCTTGATTGCGCTGGGGTTTGTGCTCATCTATAAATCGACGTCCATCTTAAATCTGGCCCAGGGCGAATTTCTCATGGTGGGCGCCTACATCTGCCTGGCGCTGACCATCGATTTTAAGCTGAATTTTTTTGTCTCATTTATCCTTACCATGGGCGCTTCCGTACTCTTGGGTCTGGCCGTGGAACGGGTAGTATTGCGGCCGCTGATCGGGGAACCGATCATTTCCGTGATCATGGTGACCCTGGGATTGACCTACGTGTTCCGGGGGCTGGTCATCATGATCTGGGGAAACGATATCCGCCAGTTCAATGTCTTTCCCATGGAACCCGTCGATTTATGGGGAATCAAACTGTCCCAGCTTTACCTCTGGAGCATGGGGATTTCGCTGCTGCTGCTCGCATTTTTTGCTTTTTATTTTAAATACGCCCGTACGGGCATCTACATGCGGGCAGTGGCCGATCACCAGACCGCCGCCCAGAGCATGGGGATTTCGGTGAAACGGGTATTTGCCATCAGCTGGTGCATTGCTGCCGTGGTCTCTTCCATCGGAGGCATTCTGGTAGGTAACATTGCCGGGGTTGGCGTGGATCTGAGTTATATCGGTTTGAAAGTTCTTCCCGCCGTTATTTTGGGAGGGCTGGACTCCATCCTGGGCGCCATTATCGGGGGATTGATCGTCGGCGTTCTGGAATTTCTCTCGGCCGGTTACCTGGACCCGTATATTCCGGCCATTAACGAGGTATTTCCCTTTATCGTGATGGTGCTGGTCCTGATGATTAAACCATATGGCCTGTTTGGAACCGAAGAAATCGAAAGGGTGTAATTCATGCCGTCCGGTGTTTTTCACGAAAGCTATGCCAGTGATGAACGGATCTTTCAGACCTGGTTTGTAAAGATCTGGCTGATTCTTCTATTGCTCGTCATGGCCGCACTGCCTTTTGTGATTTCAAACTATATGATTTCCATCCTGATCGAGGCGGGTATTGCCATTATCGCCTGCCACGGGCTGAACCTGCTGACCGGTTTTACCGGCCAGATTTCCCTGGGACATTCGGCGTTTATCGGTGTCGGGGCCTATGCCTGCACGATTCTAATCGGACAGGCCCATGTACCGTTTATCATTGCCCTGCCGGTGTCGGGCCTGATCACTGCCATGGTGGGGATGGTATTCGGGATTCCATCCCTGCGGTTGCGGGGGCTTTACCTGGCCATTGCCACCATCGCGGCCCAGTTTATTATTGTGTTTACCATCCGGCGCTGGGACAGCCTGACCGGCGGGGTGGACGGCCTGTTCGTGGAACCGGGAACCCTGGGGCCGTTTCACTTCAACGATCGCATCCATCTCTACTATTTAACCTTTCTCATCGTTGCCGGCGCCACCCTGATGACCAAAAATATTATCCGGTCCCGGTCGGGCCGGGCGTTTGTCGCCATCCGCGACCGGTATCTGGCCGCCGAAGTCATCGGGGTTAATCTTTTCAAGTACCGGCTGATGTCATTTGCCATCTCGTCCTTTCTGGCCGGGATTGCCGGTGCGCTGCTGGCCCAGCATCTGGAAGTGATCACCCACGAATCGTTTACCATCCATCAGTCTGTGGACTACCTGGCCATGTGCATTATCGGCGGGCTGGGCCATATCACCTGCGCTTTTTTCGGCGTGGCGTTCTGGTTTATTCTCGAAAGAATTCTGGAAGTGGTGTCGACCGGTCTGTCATCTGCTTTTCCCGATCATATCACCTGGTTTGTATCGCTGAGGGAAATTGTGTTCGGATCGGTGATCATTCTCTTTTTAATTTTTGAGCCGGATGGGCTGTCGGCCCGATGGCGAACCATTCGCGCATACTGGAAGTTGTGGCCGTTTTCGTATTAACCTGTTGTTTGAGCAGTTCCGGCCACCACGTTTTATTCACTGCTAAACACAACCAAGGAGGATACCATGCGAAAAACACTGACAACCGGATGGATACTGGCAGCCGCGGTGCTGTTTCTTTTTTCAGGTCTGGCCGTCCATCATGTCGATGCGGCCGATGTGGTGAAATGGGGGGTTCTCATCGATCTCTCCGGCCCGACGTCGGACTGGGGAAAGAACCAGGTCAAGGGACAGCTTGATGCGGCCAGATGGATTAATGAAAACGGCGGCATCAACGGCAAAGAGCTGAAACTGATCGTGATTGATGACGGCTACAAAGTCCCCCGGGGCGTGGCCGGATACAATCGCCTGGTCCAGTCGGAAAAGGTCGTAGGATTGTATATGCAATCCACCGGAACGACGATGACCTTGATTAAAAAAATCGTGGCGGACGGTGTGGCGACCGTGGCCGCTTCCTTTACTTCCAAATTCCAGAATCCTGCCAAAACCCCGTTCAGCTTTTTTGTATCACCGTCCTACGCTACCATGGGACGTATTTCGTTAAAATGGATCAAAGACAACTGGAAGGATCCCAGCCGTAATCCGAAGATCTGCTTTTTGTATCCGGATAATAAATATGGCCGGGATATCCTCAATACCTGTAAGGCCTATGCCAAAGAGATCGGCGTGGATGTGGGCCCCGACCAGGTCATCAACTGGCCCACCAAGGACGCCACAGTCCAGCTCACCAACATGAAGCGGTACGATCCGGATTTCGCCTATATCACTTCCACTGCCATGAACGGCGCCGTGATCCTTAAAAACGCCAAGGCATTGGGCCTTAAAACCAAGTTTATCTCCAATATCCGCAATTTCGAGGAAAGCCTGATTACCCTGAGCGGTGGCGCGGCAGAAGGCTCATACGGCGTCCATCCTTTTGCGCCTTATGGCGCCGATGTGCCCGGCATGAAAAAGGTCGTTGAATCCCATGAAAAATGGCACAAGGGCGAGACCGGTACCAACGTCTATGTGGAAGGCTGGGTGAACATTTTGGTGATTTCCGAAGCACTCAAGAGAGCGGATAAAGCCGGAAACCTGACGCCGGACGGCATTCGCAATGCCTTGGAACAATTCAAAGATTTTAGTACCGAAGATCTGGCGCCGCCGCTGACCTGGACGGCCAAGGATCACCGGGCCAGCATGGCCGCCAAGATCTATGAAGTCAAAGGGGCGAAATTTGTCGATGCCAGCGGCTGGATCGAACTGCCCCGGGATATGACCTATTTCGGAAAGTAAAGGCACCCGAAACGGGCCCTTAACGCCATAAACCCCAGTGCCTCCGATCCCCCTTTTGCCAGGAGGGGTCGGAGTGCCTTCTTTTTTGTACCAGGAGACCCCATGCTGGAATTGAATTTACCCCGCCGATTCAACGCCGCCGAATACTTTGTCGATCGTAACGTCGAAATGGGACGGGGAGATAACCCGGCGATTCTGTTTGAGGATCGGGCCTACACCTATCGGCAGGTTCAGGAAAACGTCAACCGGGTGGCCCATATGTTGACGGATCTGGGCCTGGAGATGGAAAACCGTGTCATTATCCTGCTCAGGGATTCGCCGGAGGTGATCTTCTCCTTTTTCGGCGCCATTAAGCTGGGCGCCGTACCGGTCCCCACGAACATCATGATGAAAGCACCGGATTTTCTGCACGTTTTAAACGACAGCCGGGCCAAAATCCTGATTGTTGATGGGTTCCTGCTGCCGGAAGTGGAAAAGATTCTTGATCAGGCTGAATTTCTGGAAAAAATTCTTGTCGTCGGCAACCCGCAAAACCATCGGCATCTTGATTACGAACAATTGATGACGCAGGCAGCGGTCTCCTTTCCAGCAGCAAAGACAACACCGGATGATGTTGCCTTCTGGCTCTACAGCGGACGGGACCCGGAAACCCTCATGGCAGCCGTCCACCATCACAGCCACATGGTCTATATTGCCGAGGCATATGGAAAACAGATTCTGGGGATGACCGGAAAAGACCGGGTCATGGGGGTCTTTCTTTTTTTCGCGTACGGCCTCGGCAACTCAGTCTACCTGCCGTTTGCCGTGGGCGCTTCGACGGTGTTGAGTCGAAAGCGGCCATTGCCCGAACTGATTTACCAGGATCTGGTCGACTATCAACCGACTCTCTTTTTCTCGGTACCAACGCTCCTGGAAGCACTGTCTGATTACAAACAGAACCGCCGGGCCGAGGGGAAAGCACTTCCGCCGGCCGACAGCCTTCGGGCCACCATCTCTTCGGCCGAACTGCTCTCTTCCGATGTGTACCATCACTTTAAATCGGAATTCGGGGTAGAAATTCTGGACGGGACCGGGTCCACGGAAATCTGCCACATCTTTTTATCCAACCGGATGAACGATGTAAAGCCGGGAAGCACGGGAAAACCGGTCCCCGGTTTTGAGACGCAACTGCTTGATGATGACGGCCAGCCCGTCGGTCCGGGCGAAATCGGCAACCTGCGGGTTAAAGGCGGCAGTATTGCATCTGCCTATTGGAATCAACGCCGGGCCACCAAAGAGAACATGCGGGGCGACTGGTTTGTTACCGGAGACCGGTATAAGGTGGATACCGACGGGTATTACTATTTCAAAGGCCGCAGCGACGACATGCTGCGCGTGGGTGGCAAATGGCTTTCTCCGGTGGAGGTCGAAACAGCATTGAATGCCCATCCCATGGTCGCGGAAAGCGCCGTGGTCGGCTACCACGATGACAAGGGTCTTCAGACGCCTTATGCCTTTATTGTTCTGGAAGCAGATGGTGAAGCTTCGGAAACACTTACGGCCGATATTAAAGCATTCGTCAAGGATCGGATTGCCCCCTATAAATATCCGCGCCGGATGGCGTTTGTGGCCACGCTTCCCAAAACACCCGGCGGCCGGATCAAGCGGTTTGAACTGACGCCCAAGGGGTCGCATTGATATGCTGAAAGTCAACAACATTGAAGTCATTTACGATGATGTCATCCTCGTGCTGAAGGGGCTTTCTCTGGAAGTGCCGGAAGGTAAAATCGTGGCCATTTTAGGCGCCAATGGTGCCGGTAAAACCACGACCTTGAAAGCGATCTCCGGGCTTTTGAAAGTTGAAAACGGGGAAGTAACCGATGGCGCCATTGAATTCATGGGCCAGCGGATCGACAAGATGGCCGCTGAACAGATTGTCGAACTCGGTATCTTTCAGGTGATGGAGGGTCGCTACGTATTTGAAAATCTGACGGTGTACGAAAACCTGATGGCCGCCACGCGCACCTGCCGCAGCCGGAAAACCATCAGGGAGCGCTACGACATGGTGCTTCACTACTTCCCCCAGCTGAAACGCCTTCAGAACCGGTTGGCAGGCTATCTTTCCGGCGGCGAACAACAGATGCTGGTCATCGGCCGGGCATTGATGGCCAGCACCCGTCTGATGATGCTGGATGAACCTTCCCTGGGACTCAGCCCCATCCTGGTTTCCGAAATATTCGGCATTATTAAACGGCTCAATGAGGAACAAAACATCACTATTTTACTGGTGGAGCAGAACGCCCATCTCGCCCTTTCCATCGCCTCCCACGGGTATGTCATGGAGAACGGAAAAATCGTGCTCGATGATACCGTTGAAAAATTAAAAGAGAATGAAGATATCAAAATGTTTTACCTGGGCCTCAGCGAAATGGGCGCCAAACGAAGTTATCGGGACGCCAAATTTTACAAGCGTCGGAAACGGTGGCTGTCATAAAACGGGTAGCCGGCCAATGCGCATGGATGTTTATTACCCGCATCCATCATGAACGAGGCAAAAAACCATGAATACAATGCTCAACACCCTTTTTAAAACATTGGAAACCCATTGCCGCCTTCATACCTGGCCGGTGGGCGTCAAACTGGCCGGAAAAGGTGAAACCGCTCCGGAAAAAACAAAATATCCGGTCGATGACCTGGGGAACCCGTTGGCGGTCTGCCAGGGAATGACGCTGGCCCGGAGCTTCGGCTGGCGGATGGCTTTTAAGAAGACAGATCATGCCTGCCCGCTGCCCGTCATATTTATGGGACACGCCAATCCGGACAAGTTTCTCAACGGCGATATCGCCCGATTCTATCAGGATAATCCGGACAATATGAAAAAGATGGAGGCCTCCTATCCAAGATGGCCGGTGGGCACATACGAAGAGGTCTGGCTGGCACCCCTGAATAACTGCCGATTTGAGCCGGACCTGGTCGTGGTCTATGGAAATCCTGCCCAGATACTGGCCCTCATTCAGGCTGCCAACTTCGGACATGGGCCGGGGATCCAGTCTGTCAGCAGCGGCCGCTACGGCTGCTCCCAATGGCTGGCCGGCGTTGTTCAAACCGGTGAATGCACCTACATGATCCCCGGTCCGGGCGAACGCGTATTTGCCGGCACCCAGGATCATGAAGTTTCATTTGCCATTCCCTTCGGCCAAATGGATCGGGTGATCGATGGATTGACCTACATTCGAAAGCAGGGATCGTATAAATTCCCCGTACCGAACATGGGGCTTCTATCCCAGCCGCGCATTCCGAAATCATATTTCCAAATCGCCACATAACCCACCCGCCCGTACGATATGATGAACACATTTATTTTATTATCCCCGGCAGGCCCACTGATCGTAAAATCAGACTGCGTTTATTTGATGCACTGAAAATAGTTACAGGCAGTAGTAGGAACAATAAGTCAAAACCCAAAATATTGGCATCGCCAACAATTGATATTTCATTTGTCATGCTGTTCTCCTATCTCTTGATTCATCCCCGAACATGTCTTATTATGATAAGTGTATAAATTGCTCATTTTAACAGTCACAAGGGGTCTGGCATGGAAAATGATAGTATCCTGAATGGAAAACGTATTCTTATCGTTGATGATGAGCCGGATATACTCGAAACGCTATCCGATTTATTACCGATGTGTAAGACTACCGAAGCCACCAGCTTCGATCAGGCAAAAAATCTGTTGGAAAATCAATATTTTGACATGGCCATCCTTGACATCATGGGAGTGGATGGCTATCAGCTGCTGGATATTTGCAATCAGAAAAACGTGATCGCCGTTATGCTAACCGCTTATGCAATGACACCGGCGGACATTAAAAAATCCTACGAAAACGGGGCCGCATCTTTTGTTCCCAAGGAAAAGATGATCGATATAACTGATTACCTGTCAGATATTTATGAGGCCAAAGAAAAAGGAAAAAATCTGTGGTGGCGCTGGGTTGACAGGCTGGCAAATTACTGTGAGAACAAATTTGGGCCAGACTGGCAGAAAGAGAATGGTTTCAAGGTGAGATAAAAATAATTTCTGGCGGTGCACTGGCGTTCAGGCTCGAATTTCCCAGAGATGAAAAGGAGCAGTCATGAACGATATCTGGATAGATTCAGTTAAAACGTATTAAGCGGAAATGCCATAAAAATGTACTAAGCGCTCACCAGAACAGCACCACTTATTCCTTTCCTGGCATACCTTTAAAATATTGCTCCTGTTTCACACTTCACGTCATTTGCATCCTTTGATATCTGGCGCCATGTCGGCAGCCGGACACTTTACCGGCCCTATAAAAACTTATTCGGCAGCCACAGCGCCAGCTGAGGAAAAACCATGGTCAGCAGCAGAACCAGCAGTTGAATGGCCACGAAGGGGGGTACCGCGCGCCAGATATCCTTTGTATGAATTTCCTCAGGGGCCACCCCACGCATCAAAATAAGTGCCCACCCAAAAGGCGGCGTTAAGTATGCGACCTGCATATTGAGAATAAATATGATCGAAAACCAGATGGGATCAAACCCCAGAACCCGCGCAATGGGTATAAAGATGGGCGCACAAATCGTCACAACTGCATAGTCGTCCATGAAGGCCCCAAAGACAAGCAGGATGAGCTGCATCGTCCATAAAATCACCCAGCGATTCAGAGGCGCCTTCTGCACGAGATCCATGACGAGTCCCTGCGCGCCGGCACTGGTATAGACAACACCAAAGAGGGTTGCCGCGACAAGGATCCATAACGCCATACCGCTGATTTTCATGGTTTCAAGGCAGGCATCCTTCATCACTTTCCGGGTCAGGCGACGATGAGCAATGCAAATCAGAAAAGCGCCCGTCGCGCCCACACCTGCCGCTTCCGTCGGCGTTGCGATTCCCAGCAAGATTGACCCAAGCACCAGAACGACCAGCAAAGCGGGAAGTATAATATCCTTTATCGATTTTAATCGGATTGCCCAGTTCACTTCTTTCTCGATGGGCGGAGCCAGACCGGGTTGGAGTCGACATCTTACCACAATATAAACAACATAAAAAAAGGCCGTAATAAGCCCTGGAATGGCGCCGGCAAAAAACAGTTTCCCGATCGAAACACGGGCAATATATCCAAAAACAATCATCAGGATACTTGGCGGAATGATGGTTCCCAGAACCCCGCCAGCCATGACCGTTCCCAATGCCAGCGATTTATCATAAGAACATTTCAACATTGCCGGTACGGCAATAAGGCCCATCGTCAGGATACCCGGGCCGAACCCACCGCACATGGCCAGGGCAACACATACCCCTACAGTAACGATCGCCAGGCCACCCCTCACCCCGGTCATCCAGTAATTTAGAGACTCGAACAAACGATCTGATATGCCGGAATGATATAAAAAATTTCCCATCAACAGGAAAAGCGGAATTGTTATCAGGCCTACATCCGTTATTTCACGATATGTTGTCGTCGCGATGATATACAGGTCGTTGGCCCCGCCGATAATATAGAGAATCCCGACGCTGATCCCACCCAGCGCGAAAGCTACCGGTACGCCAATTGCTAAAAGCAAAACAAGGCCGCCAAACAAAAGAAGGGTGACAAGTGCAATGTCCATAAGTCATTATTTCAAAATTGAAGGATTACCGTCAGCAATTCAGCCGATACCGTAATAAACGTCACATACGGAAACCTGAAAATCAGAAGGGATCATTGGAACCTTTCTTATCATCACGTAAGAAGACAACGATCCCTTCCAGCAGAAATAAGAATGCCATCAATGGAATAAAAAGCTTAAAGGGGTAAAGAGGTATCCGAAAAGCACCGGCAGCGACCTCATGCATCATGAATGAGTTCCACCCCATCCAGGCACTCTGCCAGACGAGTACCGCCATAAAAGCGACGAAACTCAAAAGGCTGATAAAGCCAGCTACTTTTCTGGCCCTTGGTGGTAGGCTGTTGGAGAATATACCGATCTTAATATGTCCCCCTTTGGAGAGCGTATAAATTCCAGCGAAAAGTGCAAATATGCCAAAAAGTTGTCTGTTCAGCAGCCACCCCCAGAGCAGAGGCCGATTAAATACATACCTCGCCACAACACCGATAGTGGTAATGATCATAATCAAAAAAATTACATAGCAAAATATTTCGCCGGCTTTTCTGCTGATCACGTCGATCGAATCAAGAATGCTTTTTCTGTTTCCTGCCATGTAGTGATGCGCCCTTTTGGAGTAATGGTTTCGCTAGCTCTGAAGAAGTCCTCAGTAATAAAAACAACTGTCACAAAAAGGTAGCCGGGAGGAATGGACGTACAATTCGTACCCGGCTCTTTTTGTGCAAAAGTGGCTACTATTTGAATGTTTTACGCCACTCTTTTATCATTTTAATAGCTTCCGCCGCCGCCGGATCTCTTTTTCCTATCTGATCCCACAATTTGTATGCGACTTCCTGGTGTTTTTTGGCGCAGGCAGGACTCAGTACCGATTTCTTCACTTTTCCTTCTTTGACAAGCTTTTCCACCTTGTCCATTTCTTTCAGGTATACCTTGAGAAGCTCATCATAATATTTTGCCATGACATCTTTCAAAACGGTTTTAAGATCATCCGGCAATTTGTTCCATGACTTCATATTCATCAGAATCTGACCGGGGACTACATCATTTTGCCCGCCAATCATCCAATACGGCGCCACTTCATGCCAGTGAAGCCCGACAATGGCACTGACATCCCATTGAGAGGCATCAATCGTTCCCAGCTTCAGGCCCATGTATGCATCTGTCCCGGGAATAAAAGTTCCCCGGGCTCCCAGCATGTCATAATAATTCGCCCATGACCCTTCAGCCCGGACTTTCATCCCCTTCAGGTCTTCACATTTTACCACGGGTTTTCGAGACAGTGTAAAAAGCGACCCGTAAGAATGCATATCCATCCAGTACAGGCCATGCTTTGCATATTCTTTCCTGAGTAGCTTGACAAATCCGGAATCATAAAAAAACTTGCGCACCATTGCCGAGCTCTGATCAATCGGCAATTCGCCGGGGATATTAAAAGCAAACGGTAAACCAAATTCTACCTCGCCTACCGGTACGATACCGCCCCACATAGCCGCTACAGCATGCAGCATATCAATGGTACCTTTTTGCGTTGCCTCAAACAGTTGTTCTGCCGGCACCAGTTCCGGATCTGCAAATACCGAGATCTTCAATTGCCCGTTACTTTTTTTATCCGCCCATTTCGCCATATCTTTCAAAAGTTCCATTGAAAGATCGCCCCGTGGATAAGCGGATTGTATTTTCAATCGGTAGACTTTTTCAGCAGCAGTTGTTGTGCTGGCAAAAGAAAATACCACGATGAACACTGCCGCAAGAACAATTAAACCTAAACAAGAAAAACGTCCTGATTTCATAACTATCCTCCTTTGTGTGGTTTACCGATTCGGATCGCACAGCCTCTTTTGTTCTACCTCAACATCTCCCTCCTGAATGTTATTTAGTCTATTACGACCATTCATGTCAACTGAAAATCAATGCACCCCGCTGATCGCCATATTTGAAGATGACAACACGCCGCCAGCTGGCCCCGCCCTGTCTCGACCGGATTAAGAAATATTTTCGAACCGCCATGCTATATTATCCAACATTGTCCGCATCAACCAGTACGTATCCGGCATTTTATCGGTTTCTACAAGTACCGCATCTTTTCCGGCGACAAACCGGTCCTTCTTCCACAGGTGCCCCTCACTGTTTGCGAATCGGGTGACCATTTCTCGCGTATATTCCGGGTGAAACTGAACTCCGACAACAGGCCGCCCCTCACAGACATATGCCTGATTGGCCGTGGGATTACTGGCTGCCAGCCGAATACATCCGGGAGGCAGAGAATAATGATCGCTGTGCCAGTGGAATGTGGTGAATTGCCGGGGAACGCCTCTAAACAGGAATGACTGCCGGCCTTCTGCGGTCAGCATGACATCATACCAGCCAATCTCTTCCCGGTCGTTCGAAAAAACCTGCCCCCCCAGCGCTTCCGCCAGAAGCTGCGCGCCGAAACAAACACCGAAGATGATCTTTCCGCTATCAATCGCCTGCGCCACAAATTCTTTTTCCTTTGGTAGCCATGGGTTTTGCGCTTCTTCCCATATGTGGGGAGAGCCTCCCATGATCATCAGCCAGTCAAAATCTTTCATTGATGGGAGTTTATCATTGTTGCAGACATAGGTATGAGAGATGGAATATCCTTTTTTTTCTGACCACATCGTCATGTTTGTGTGAGACATATCATTCGGATCATGTTCCAGCAGATGAAGCCGCATGTCAACTATCCTGCGCCATGTATGTGTTTATAACAGCTTCAACTTCTATTTCCACCAGGTGTTCCGGCCGCGCCAGGGCGGTCACTTCAGCCATGGTAATCACCGGCTTTACTTCCTTAAACCATTCGGAATAGGCTTTTAAATACTCCGTCCCCCGGCTGATATCGGTCACGTAAAACCGGACCCTTACCACATTGGATACGGCTGCCCCGGCCCGAGTGAGAACGTCCTCAATTTTTTCGAAAATGATCCGGGTCTGTTGATAGGCATCTCCCGGGGCCTCGACTTCTCCTTTGGAATTGGTCGAGGTGGTGCCGCCGACAATGACCATGACTCCGATTTTCACTGCCCGGCTGTAGCCCGCCTTTTCCTCAAAAGGCGCGCCGGAAGAAAAGTTTTGACGTCTGAAAAGTCCCACTATTCTTTACTCCATTGGTTTAGTTCATGCCGTTATTCATCCGTTCCATAGCGATATCGCAGATCATCCGTCATCACACAGCGCCGGATACGGGTAAATGTTCTGGGCCGGGTATGGCCTTCTCCATTGGTCGCAATGTGGAAAGAAACATACCCTTCCCCGGTAATCCCCACGCCACTCGTGCCGCAGGCACCGTTTTTGATAAATGAGGCGCAGTACGCCCGGCTGGCCATTTTTTCGATATTTTTAAGATGATTGGAATGAATGGCCATACTGTGTCCCATATTCTGCTCGGCTGAAAGTGCCCACTGTATGGCACGATCCACATCCGGGCACCGCACCAGCGGCAGGATCGGCATGATCTGTTCGGTCCAGACCAGGGGGTGATCCGGGCCGGTTTCAAAAAAGACGATCGGCACCTCATCACTGATTTCAAGACCGATGGCTTTTAGAATCGTCGCGGGTGTTTTTCCGATGTATTCCATATTAATCACGCCGGGTTTTCGGGGGCCTTTGACCTTGCTGAAAATATGTTGAACAAGTGCCTCTCCCTGTGCTTTTGTGATCTCATGGGCACCCTGTTTTTTCAGCTCTGATCTCAATTGGTCGGCAACGGATTCAACCACGAAAATCTCTTTTTCACTGGCACAGGCAATACAGTTCGAAAAACCGGCTCCTTCAACAATACATTGGGCCGCGCGTTCCAGATCTGCCGTTTCATCCACCACCACCGGCGGGTTGCCCGGACCGCCGGCAATCACTCTTTTTCCGGTTTTGGTCGCAAAATCAACGACACCGTGACCACCGGTAACGGCAATCATGCCGATATCCGCATGGGTCATCAATTGCTGGGCGGACGGCACCGAGGGCTCGGCCAGGCAGCAAATGCAGTTGGGAGGGCCACCGGCTGATACCATTGCCCGGTTTAAATCCCGGATCGCCCGAACCGACACGGCCTTGGTTTTCGGATGGGCGTTGACCACTACGGTATTGCCGCCGGCAATCATCATCACCGCGTTGAACAAGATGCTGGGAACGGCATTGGTCACCGGGTGAATGGAGGCAATCACCCCTACGGGAAGCCGCTCGATAATGGTAGCGCCTTTATCGCCCACGTAGACTTCCGGGTCCAGATCTTCGATTCCCGGAACCTGACAGGCGGATTGACATTTGGCTATATTATCATTGGCCTTGCCCAGCCCCGTCTCTTCAAATTCCATCCGGCCATAGTCGTCCGCATTGGCCAAACCGGTTTTCCGGATCTGATCAATCATCTTGCGTCGTGTGGCTACCGGCACGGTCAGCAGTGTTTTCTGGGCTTTTCCGGCGGCCTGGATGCACGTCTCCATTTGCTGAAAAACACCATCCACGACACCGGCAGTACTATCTGTCGTCTTTTCCGAAGGACTATTCTGTACCGCGTCCCCTGCCGGTTGATCGGATAGTTTCTGGACAACCGTTTCAACAATCTTTTCAATCATTTTTTCGTCTATCTTCATAGATTTACACTCGTATTCAACTATAGTTATGATGCCTTCTTTTCATTTCCTGTTTTCACCGACTTCTGGGGCCAGAGAGACGTAATGTTGGGCCGGTCGAACCGATAGACCAGTTGTTCTTCAATATTTTCTTCGGTGTAGAATTCATCCGCCTTTTTCACGCCTTCATCAAATTTAGATATGCACCGCAGTGCGCCTGCCTCATCTATAAAGGCGATTTCGTGAACCAGCGCGCCTAAAAAAGCAACAATGTGCGCAAAGGGGTCAATGAACGACACGCCTTCAATATCCAGAATCATGTACTGGTCCGAAAGCGTTATAATCGGTGACCTGGGGTTATCGCTGAACCCCAGCGTCTTCACCCCGCACTTTTTGGCGTATTTGAGAATCTTGATCGTTTTCCTGGGATACCTCGGAAAGGCGAAAACAATGACCAGTGCCTTTTTATCACTCCCGCTAAGTGAGTCCATCAATTGCCAGGAAACATCGGTATCAATCAGAACGTTTTCCCTTACTTTCTTTAGCAGGTACCCGAAATGGTACGCCAGCATGGCGGACGCACGATATCCGATGACATAGACCGGGTCGGCTTTATGAATCGTTCGGGCCACTCTTTTAAATTCCAGCTCCGTAACCGAGTGTGTCAGGTTCTCAAGATTCTGGATGGCATTCTGGCAATACCGTTGAATCGTGGTTCCTTCGTCCGGTTTACGGCTGGCACGGGCCATTCTTTCCGCACTGGTCAGTTCCGTATGAAGCAGGCCTTTCATGTATTGAAGAAATTCGGCATAACCGGAAAATCCCATATCGACCGTAAACCGGATAATCGTCGGTTCACTCACCTGACATTCCCTGGCAATCTCCCGGGCCGTCATGAGAAATATTTTTTTATAGTCCTTCAGTATCAAATCGGCGACCCGCTTTTTTTTGGGTGATAACGTCGGGTAAACGCTGATTATTTTGTTTAGCAAATCTTCTTTTGCTGATTTCATGGATGGCTCTCTATTGATCTCTGCCGGCCAATGATTTGATGGCATTTTCGGCCGCCTGCTTGGCCATTTCAACATCTGACGTGTTTCCTGAAAGATAAACCCGGCCACTGGCCCCGTATACGGTCACATGAATCAATGTGATGTTCGCGGCTTTCTCGGCTTCGTTGGCCGCGTACCCGGCATAACCGGCGGGTACCACTTCCAGCATGTACAAAGTCTCGTCACTCAGCGCCATGGACGCCACCCGGAAACGATTGATAATTTGACTCATGTACGGGTTCAGACGGGTAATGGTCTCCGCCGATAAAATTTTGGGTTTTAACCGATCCAGTTCCTGACAAGCCAGGT
>Ga0256846_1000506_pt1 | contig 15647 bp, 15 predicted proteins | sample TevniametaG_FD_189098 | JGI IMG/M metagenome (GOLD analysis project Ga0256846, IMG submission 189098) | Tube worm associated microbial communities from hydrothermal vent at the East Pacific Rise, Pacific Ocean - Tevnia | ecosystem: Host-associated > Annelida > Integument > Unclassified ...
GCAGCGGCAGTTGTTCCAACTGTAACCACTGTGGCAGTAAATCATATTGAAGAAACAACAGCAAGAACAGGAGGAAATGTAACAGCAGACGGAGGAAGTCCGGTAACGGCAAGAGGAGTCTGTTGGAGTACGTCAAATAATCCTACCATAGCAAATGCTCATACAACAAATGGAACAGGAATAGGTATTTTTACAAGTTCACTCACAGGTTTGTCTCCCGGGACAACCTACCATGTACGAGCTTATGCCACAAACAGTGCAGGAACATCTTATGGAAATGAAAGAACTTTTACGACGCAAGCAGCGGCAGTTGTTCCAACTGTAACCACTGTGGCAGTAAATCATATTGAAGAAACAACAGCAAGAACAGGAGGAAATGTAACAGCAGACGGAGGAAGTTCGGTAACGGCAAGAGGAGTCTGTTGGAGTACGTCAAATACACATCCTACAATTAACAGTATTGATTGCCATGTTGTTCCGGCAGCTAATGGAGGAACAGGTATTTTCATAAGTTCACTCATAGGTTTGTCTCCCGGGACAACATATTATGTGCGGGCTTATGCTACAAATAGTGTAGGAACATCTTATGGAATGGTAATCAGATTTAGAACTCATTCATTTCCTGTTACTTTACCAACCGTGACAATTGAGCCACTTGTTCTTGAAGGAAGTGATTTTGTAACCCTTACAGGAGAAGTTGAGAATGAAGGGGGAGGAAATGTGACAGTAAGAGGTTTTTGTATAAGAGAAGGGGTGTTGGGAGATCCGCCTCCAACAATACTTGATCGCACTGTGCAATGTGGGTCAGGTTTAGGCAATTTTCACGGCGATATAACTGTTATGGTTGGAAGATATTATATTGCGAGGGCTTATGCAACCAATAGCGCAGGAACAGCATATAGTAGCGATACAATAAGGGTATATATACATCCTTAGTTGTGCTTATGATTTCGGTAAGTTATGAGTTATGCACATTTATTTAAGTATTGACAACATAAAAAACTCAGCCCGTCAATTGACGGGCTGAGTTTTTTATGTTGTCAATATTACTGTTTAATTTCCTATGGAGAAATTGCAATGTGAATTGTGGTGATGTGTCACACTTACATTGCCGGTTGAAGCATGTGGATGACCGTGGGCATGAACTTTTACAGTATAAGTTCCTACCGGTAATCCTTTGATGGTATAAGTTCCGTTGCTTTCACAAATTGTGCTGACTTCTTCTGCTGTTCCATCGTGGTCATAATCATACTCAACATAGACATAAGCACCTGCAATAGCATTTCCGTTACCATCCTTAACCGTTCCGCTGATATCTCCGGTTTGGTCTAAATCAACACATCTAAAATCTGCGTGGAAGTTAGAGATTCCAATGATTTGCGATACATTATTGAACCATCCGCCAAAAGGTAGTCCGCCGAAAGTGAAACTGTGTGACAGATCTAAATCCAAGAGGACGTCGTGGTTGTCTCCTGCTTTTATTTCCAACACGGGATCTATGGCAACGGAAACAACATGGCTGTGAGAGCCTCCAAAATCATGATGGAAAGTTCTGTTGTCTGATAATCTCACGTTCACATCGGAAATGCTTACTCTTGCTTCGGTATATGTTCCTTTCGGTAATTTTTTGACGCCAACTTCCGTGGTTGCTCCATTTGTATAATTCACCATATTGATGTTTGTATTTCCTTCATATACGGTAATATATTCTCCTTTGTCATTCTTAAATTCCACCTTAGCATATTTTACGTTGGCTTCAGATACAAATGACATTGGGAAAGGGTCGTCTGTCACTTTAATTGCAACAGTTCCTTCATTTTCTTTTTTACAGCTCATTAATAGAATACTGAATATTCCCATTAACAAGATTTTTTTCATTGTTTGTTTTACTACTTTTTTCATTGTTTTATTTTTTTAAAGTTAGTTCTGATAAGATGTACAATATCCATGCCAAAGCTATTCCGGTATGAAACATAAGTTACAGTAAATCAATATGTTACTATTGTTACAGTTGTGTTTTTATTATGAATTTGTGAAAGCTAACTTATTGAAGGTGATACTATTTTGTGTCTAAATCTAGACGAAATTATATTTGGGCAGGCTTTAATAAAGGATAAAATCAATGATAAACTTAATAATCAAAAGATTTAAAATATACTTGTTTATAAAAGTGATAAGTCTGTTTTACGGATGTTATAAAGCTTTCTTTTTTTCTCTAAACCCACCCTTCTCTGTCCAAGCTTCTGTATTGAATTGCCTCTGCAATATGATGGCTTTGGATGTTTTTCTGATGTTCTAAGTCTGCAATGGTTCGGGCAACTTTTAAGATTCTGTCATAAGCACGCGCAGAAAGATTTAATTTTTCCATGGCATTTTTTAACAGGTTCAGAGATTGTTCATCCAGTTTGCAATGTTTTCTGATTTGTTTGGAATTCATTTGTGCATTATAGTGAATTTTGTCGTTGTTTGAAAATCTTTCGGTTTGTATTTTCCGAGCATCCATCACTCTTTTTCTGATAATTTTGCTGGGTTCTCCACGTCTTTCATCAGAAAGTTTTTCAAAAGGAACAGGATTCACTTCAACATGAATATCTATTCTGTCTAACAAAGGTCCGGAGATTTTATTCAAGTAGCGTTGCATTTCTGCCGGAGATGAAGTCATGCGACTATCTCCATCATTGAAATATCCTGATGGACTTGGGTTCATGCTCGCCACCAACATAAAACTGGCAGGGTAGGTTACGGAAAATCTGGCTCGAGAAATATTTACTTCTCGATCTTCCAAGGGTTGGCGCATAACTTCAAGCACTGTTCTTTTGAATTCAGGGAGTTCGTCTAAAAACAAAACGCCGTTGTGTGCCAGAGAAATTTCACCGGGTTGTGGATAACTGCCTCCACCCACCAAAGCAACATCTGATATGGTATGGTGCGGACTGCGAAAAGGTCGTTGGCTGATAATTCCTTTGTCATTTTTCAGTTTTCCGGCAACAGAGTGAATTTTAGTGGTTTCCAAAGCCTCTTGTAGTTCCATTGGAGGCAGAATTCCTGAAATGCGTTTGGCAAGCATGGTTTTTCCGCTTCCGGGAGGACCAATCATGATGATGTTATGACCGCCGGATGCGGCAATTTCTAAGCATCTTTTAACGGTTTCTTGTCCCTTGACATCGGCAAAATCAAACTCAGGAAATTCCAATTGCTTATAAAAAAGCTCTTCTAGGTCAATATGTTCGGGAGTGAGTTGTTTTTTGCCCTCAAAAAAATGAATCACATCCAGAATATTTTCAATGCCATAGACAATCAATCCATCTACAATGGCTGCCTCTTTGGCATTCTGTTTGGGCAGAATAATACCTTCAAATCCTTCTTCTTTTGTTTTTAGAGCTATGGGAAGTGTTCCTTTTATAGGTTGCAGACTGCCGTCTAAGGATAATTCTCCCATGATAACATATTTTTCAATGTTTTGAGCCAAAATTTGTCCGGAAGCATTCAATATTCCCATGGCAATGGTCAGGTCATAGGCAGAGCCTTCTTTTCTTAAATCGGCAGGAGCCATATTGATGATGATTTTTTTACCGGGCATTTTATAACCAACATTATCAAGAGCGGCAGAAATTCTATAACTACTTTCACTGACAGCCTTATCGGGAAGTCCTACCAAATGATAGCCTATGCCTTTATCAATATTTACTTCAACCGTGATGGGGTAGGCATCGATGCCATAAATGGCGGCGCCATAGACTTTTGTGAGCATATTGCAAATAGATTTAAGAGTTTGAAGTTTTAAAATTAAGCAAAATTATTTAAAAAAGCCTGAAATTGATTTATGATTGATTTTTGGTGTTAAAATTCAAAGGATATGATTTTTCAGATAGTTTAATATTTTGAATGATTCGAAATATATGTACATTTGCTGTCAAAATTTATAGAAATGATTGTTGATACGCATACGCATATTTTTGTAGCGGAATTTGATGAAGACAGGCATAAAATAATTGAACGTGCACAATATGAAGGTGTAGAAAAATTCGTATTGCCCAATATTGATTCGGAATCTATAGAAAGACTTAAAAAAACAGTAGCGGAATATCCTGATGATATGTTGCCTTTGATGGGTTTACATCCAACATCGGTTAAGGAAAATTATCAGGAAGACTTGATGATGATTAAATCTGAATTGAACAAAGAAAAATATTATGGAATCGGAGAGATTGGAATTGATTTATATTGGGACAAAACTTATTTAAAACAACAGCAGGATGCTTTTCAACAACAACTGCGTTGGGCAAAAGAAAAAGGATTGCCTGTCAGCATTCATATTCGTGATGCTTTTGATGAAGTTTTTGAAATTGTAGAGCAAGAGAAATCATCTGATTTATTTGGTGTTTTTCACTGTTTTACAGGAACTTTGGCACAGGCAAAACGGGCAATTGGCTTGGATTTTCACCTCGGTATTGGAGGTGTCTTAACTTTTAAAAATGGAAAAATAGACCGATTTTTGCAAGAAATTCCCGTGCAGCATATTGTTATGGAAACCGATGCGCCTTGGTTGGCTCCCGTGCCGTTTCGCGGCAAAAGAAATGAGCCGTCTTACATCAAATACATATTGAAAAAATTGGCAGAAATATATCAGATGAAAGAACATGAATTGGAATGTGTCATTTATCATAATTCGATGGATTTATTCGATTTTTGATTTTAAAAAGTCAGCTTTGTTTCGGTTAAATCCGCTACATTTGTAAATCTAAAATTCATTTAAGATGAAATATATTGACTACAGCATAGAGAACAACATAGGAATTTTGAAGTTTAATCGTCCTGATAAATACAATGCATTTCATAAAGATTTTCTTTTGGAATTGAGCATGTTGCTTGAACAGGAAGACAAGAATCCAAACCTACGATTGTTGCTGATTACCGGAGCAGGAGAAAAAGCTTTTTCCTCCGGAGTTGATTTAAAATCTTTGTTAGACTTAAAAACGGTGGAGCAAGCAAGGGAGTTTGCGCTGCTGTTGGAAAGCACATCTGAAAAGATTCTCAATTTCTCTAAACCCACTATTGCACTGATCAATGGAATTGCTTTGGGCGGCGGATTTGGCTATGCCACAGCAGCAGATATCAGAATCATGGCAGCTGAAACAAAAATTGGTTACCCCGCCGTGAAATTAGGCGCCATTCTTCCTGCCACTTGTACGATGTATTTGAATGCTCTAGTCGGTACGGCAAAGGCCAAAGATTTGTTGTTGACCGGCAGAATGATTCAAAGTGACGAGGCTTTGTCCTTGGGATTGGTTGGTTATGTGGTGTCTAAAAAAGATTTAATGTCTTTTGCAATGGAAAAAGCAGAACAAATTCTTGAAGGAGGAGATTTGGCTTTGCAATACACCAAAAATACAGTCAATTATTCTCTAAAAAAGGAAATAGAAGCAGCAAAACTTTATGCTGCCGATAATTTTGCTTTTTTATCACAAACTAAAGATTGGCAAGACAGGATGAAAGCTTTTTCTCAAAAGAAAAAATAACATGCTTAAAATTCCTCGGCATGGATTTGTCCGGGGTTTCTTTTGGTGTGATCTTTAAAACCTTGTAATTGAAGTGTTTTCTTCATAGACTTAATCATATTAGGATTGCCACAGAGCATAATATGCGTGTTGTCCGGTTTGGTTTCAAAACCTATTTGTTTGAAAAATTTAGGGTCGTTCCAAATATCTTCAATAAAACGTGTGTCTCCTTCCCAATCGGAATGTTCATTTTCGGGATTGGTGATTGTGGGATAGTAGATAAATTTATTGGAAAAAAGTCTTTCCAAGAGTTTCATATCCGATAAATATCCTAAATCCCAAGAATTAGATGCGCCATGAATGATAACAATTTTTCCTTTTCTATGCAGAGCATCAGAACGTAACATACTCATATAAGGAGCAACTCCGGTTCCTGTAGCAATCAGAATCACATTTTGGTCTGCAGGAATTTTATCCAAAGTAAACATTCCCGTGGGTTTTTGACTCATAAATATATTGTCTCCTATTTCAAGGTTGAATATTCTGGGAGTGAGTTGCCCTGATTTCACAATGGAAATATAGAACTCGACAAAGCTGTCTCCCGATGCAGATGCTATGGAATATGCCCTTCTGATGAGTTTGTTGTTATCTGTTTTCTTGAATTCTTTTTCAGCATTTTGAATTCTTGGCGCATTTTCATAAAGTCCCAGAACAACAAATTGTCCTGATTCAAATTGTGGTAGTGACCACCCGTTCGGCTTTATTCTGATGATTTTCATCGATGGAGAAACATGAATTACTTGCGTTATGACGCTATTGAGTTTGTTATTGTTTTGGTTTGTCATTCTTAGGTAGGTTATTTGTACACAACAAAGATAGAGCTTAACAAAAGATTAATAATTGTTTTGCATTGTTTTTTTCTATTATGAGTATAAATTTTTGTAATTTCGTCACCTTTAAAAATGTATGGCAAATGAAAAAGTTGATTATTATAGCCTTTGGAGGAAATGCAATCTTAAAATCGGGACAAAAAGGAACCATAGATGAGCAAAGAACAAATATCAGACAAACTTTAGAAAAGATTTTGCCTCTGATTCAGAAGGGGGATAACCTAATCATTACGCATGGAAACGGTCCGCAAGTTGGAAATATTTTACTGAAAAATGATGCGGGAGCACGTGTTTATGATGTGCCTCAGGTTCCATTGGATGTGGCGGTGGCAAATACACAAAGTGAGATCGGCTATCTGATTCAAAGCGAATTGTATAACCTGTTCAAGCAAAATAATATTGAAAGAGAAATCATTTCAACCAACACAATGGTTGAGGTGAGCAGAAGTGACAAGGCTTTTAAGAACCCTACCAAAAGAGTGGGAAAAACTTATTTTGACGGAGCAGAAGTTATGAAACTGGAGAAAGCTAAACGTTGGATTTTCAAAGAAGAAATCAAAGACAATAAAAAAGGTTGGCGCAGAGTGGTTGCTTCTCCGCAACCGATTGATATTGCCAACAAAAACACCATTAAGCTTTTGGCAGAGAGTGGAGCCATTGTTATTGCTGTTGGTGGTGGTGGAATTCCTGTGTCTGTTGAAAACAATCGGTTGCAACCCCAAGAAGCCGTAATTGACAAGGATTTGGCAACATCACTTCTTGCAAGTCAAATCAAAGCAGATCAATTCATTATCATGACAGATGTGCAGTTTGTTTATTTGGATTATGGTACTCCTAATCAAAAACCTATCAAAACACTTACCCGTAAAGAAGCTGAAACACTTCAAAAAGCAGGAAAATTCGGTGAAGGAAATATGGCGCCTAAAATTCAGGCGGCTGTAAAATTTATTGATAATGGAAGCAAAGAAGTATTGATTACAAGTCTGGATGGCATTCAAACAGAAAGCGGGACAAAGATTGTTAAATAAAACTTTTTCCCGTTTTCGTTAAATTTTTTAAAATTGGATTATTGCTTGAGCAATTCAGAAATAGCTTTGTCCAAATGAGTTGCCGTATCATAGTTCAAACCTTCCTCTTTGAAAACGATATAGCCGTTTTTGTCAATGATGATATGTGTGGGATAAACAGAAACGCCATAATTATAGATATCTATATCGCTTTCCGGAATTAAATTGTATTTAAAAGGATGTAGTTTTAAAAATTTATCAATATTATATTTGATATTATAGGTGAATCCTAAAAAGACAACATCTTTTCCTTCGTACCTATCGACCAAATCATTAAGATCTGGAATTTCTTTGACACAAGGTCGGCATACGGTGAACCAAAAATTCATGACCACCACTTTTCCGCGTAGGTCAGGCAATGCATATTCTTTGCCGTAAATATCGGTGATGTAGAAATTGGTGGCTTTTTTCTTTGTTTTTAGAAAAATATTTTCTTCGGTGACAGGCAAAGGTTCATCCTCCAGTTTTGTGAGCACAACGGCTTTGATGTCGCCGTCTTCATCCAGATAAAAATCTTTGTTATAACTGTCCGAATCAAAATATTGTTTGTAATGTCTCCTTTTGATAACCGTGCCGTCGTTTAAATAGAATTTTACACGTCTTCTGAATTCGGAATCATCCAGTGAAAATTCGCCTTCCATGGCAATATGCAGGTCTTCAAGTTTTTCTTTTAGGTTAATTTTTTTTTGTGCTTGAACATTTAGACTCAATACAAGTGCGAGTAGAACTAAAAATATTTTATTCATATAATCTTTTATTTTATGGCATCAATGACAGATTTTGCTTGTTTCTCATCAATCGATTTGATATGTTCCATTGCTTTGGAGACGTTGCTGATACTGATATCTTTTCCTTTGAGCAAGCCCAGTAAGAAATTATTATCCATATCTTTTCCCAAGAAAACCACTTTATCAATTTTTTTAGGTTCGCCGTCATAAGCAACGGAAATTTTGTATCCGTCAATGTTTATTGCTGTTAGTTTCTTATAATCTTTACTATTAATAATTTGATCAATTTTCAGAAACTCTTGCTCTTTTTCATCTTTGTTTTTATCATTTTTGAAAAGCAAGATGTTCACTTTCTTCACTGATTTAATCTGTTTCAAAGTCTCGTCATCCAATTTGCTTTCGTCAAATTGCACGAAGTTGGATGGGATGTTGACAACCAAGAAGTCAGAACTTTCAGTGGCTTGCACAAAATATTCTTCCAGAGAATCGCTTTTACAAGCAGTTGCAAAGATAATAAACAAAGATAATACCAAAAAATTATTTATGTGTTTCATTTGTCCGGTTTTTATTGATTGAGTGTAGGTTATGATACAATAAGACGGATATTTTTTTCAACATCCGTCTTGTTGAAATTGGAGAAAATTATTATTCTTTTTCGTGTTCTTCTACTTTTTCCAAGTATTTCCCGTGAACAACTTTCACTTTACTGTTCAGTTTTGAAAGTTTTTTCAAGTCTATATTTCCTGTGACCAACATCACTACGGTACGATTTTTCCCGTCTTCTTTTTCATGTACAACCATGATGAGTTCTTTGGCATGATGTGCCTGTTTTCCTTTAATGAAATAGAATTTAACATTGGCTTCTTTGTCTTTGATGCGCATCAATTCAACCATTTTTTTGTTGCCAATATATTTTGCGGCATCCGCTCTCATTCTTTTAGCAAGGTTTTCGTTTTCCGTTGTGAAAATTTTCAGTCCTGTGATGTCCTTTAAAACAGAAATGTCATCTTTGGCTTCTTTGCCTTCCGGTTCAATTTCTCCGATAAGTTTAAACATTTCATCCGTAACGATAATTGATGTTATATCATCGATATCTTCATATTTGTCAAACAAACTTTGTGCATTGATGTTTGTTTGTGCAAATAAAATTGTCAATATGAGTATTAATTTTTTCATTTTATTTATTTTTAACATTAAATATTTTTTTTGTTGTTTTTGCAAAGATGCTTATACTGCCGGCTTGGTCAAAACTCTTATTGATTTTTTTAGAGTATTTTTTAATTTCTTTAAAAGCTTCTTTCTTATTTGTTTCATTTGCTGCGAATTGCAGTTGTTTGTTTTGTCGGTTTTGCCGGATACTGAAAAGTCCTAAACCGATTAACAACACTGCCGCAATTGCCAGTTTATAATTTTTCTTAGGTTGCTTATACTCAAGACGTAATCGCCGAGGATTTGTTACATTTGTTTGAGACTTATAGTGCTCAAACAATGGTTTATATGGTAAATGTTCTTGACTAATTTCATTTGACGCAAAATATTGTCTCAAACGTTTTTCTTCATCAAGACCGGATAGTCCTTCGAAGTATTTATCAAGAATATTGTTGATTTCTTTGTAATCCATATTCGTATTGTTTTAATAATTCTGTTCTTAATATTTTTCTGGTTCTTGAAAGTGCCGTTCTGATGGCATTTTCGTTCATATCCAAGAGCTCTGCCATTTCTTTGAACTCATAACCTTCAATATCTCTTAAGAGGATAATACTCCGTTGTTTTTCAGGCAATGAGTTTATGAGTTGCATCACAATAGATACTTTTTCCGTAGTTTCATATCTTGCTTCATATGAAATGCCTGAAACATGAAACTCATGATCGTTGAGCCTGCTTTCATCAGCCTGTTTAGATTTGATTCTGTCCAAACAGTAATTTCTCAATGAACGCATAATGTATGCATCTTTGTTTTCAATATGGTTCATCTGTTCTTTTTTGCCCCATAGTTTTGCAAATGTTTCCTGAACAGCATCTGATGCTTCGTCTGCAGAAATCAGCATTTGTTTTGCCAGTCGATACATACGGTCTTCAAGTCTTCTGACCATGTTGATGTATTCCAATCGAGTCATTATTTGGTTTGTTTACATTGATGACGAAAGTAAAGAAAAATTGTTACATAAAAAAAGCTTGCTGATTTCAGCAAGCTTTTTTTGTTATGATTGGAGTTGTTATTCCTTCACTTCTTCAAAATCTACATCTTGCACATCATCGTCTTTTTTATTTTCCGTTTTTGCTTCTGATTGTGTGTTTGCATCGGCAGTTGCTTGTTGTGCATTCTGAATATCTTGTCCGGCTTTGGTCAATACTTCATCGGCTTCTTTTGATGCAGCTTCAGCCAAATCGGCATCTTTTTTATCGAAGGCTTCTTTCAGTTTCTTGATAACATCTTCAATAGCTTTTTTGTTTTCATTGGAGATTTTGTCTTTGTATTCGTCGAGTAATTTTTCCAATTGGAAAGCCATGGCATCTGCCTTGTTCAATTTTTCAACTGTTTCTTTGGCTTTTGCATCGGCGTCAGCATTGGCTTCTGCTTCTTTTTTCATTCTTTCAATTTCTTCTGCACTCAATCCGCTGGAAGCTTCAATTCTGATATCTTTAGATTTTCCTGTTTTTTTATCAGTTGCAGAAACATGAATGATTCCGTTGGCGTCAATATCAAAGGTCACTTCAATTTGTGGTTCTCCTCTTCTTGCAGGTGGAATTCCTTCCAAATGAAAACGTCCGATGGTTTTGTTGTCGGTAGCCATTGGTCGTTCTCCTTGCAAGACATGGATTTCAACCGATGGTTGGTTGTCTACTGCTGTGGAGAAAATTTGTGATTTTTTGGTTGGAATAGTGGTATTTGCATCGATGAGCTTGGTGAAAACACCTCCCATGGTTTCAATTCCTAATGATAAAGGTGTTACATCTAACAACAATACATCATCAATGTCTCCGGTGAGTACGGCACCTTGAATTCCGGCTCCGGTGGCAACCACTTCATCAGGGTTTACGTTCTTGGATGGTTTTTTTCCAAAGAATTTTTCTACTTCTTCGGCAACTTTAGGAATACGAGTCGATCCGCCAACCAGAATTACATCGTCTATATCAGCAGGTTTTAGTCCGGCGCTTTTAAGTGCTTCTTTAACGGGATTCATTGCTCGTTTAACCAAATCGTCTGTTAATTTTTCAAATTGTGCTCTAGACAATTTTCTGACCAAATGTTTTGGCCCGGATGCTGTGGCTGTGATATAAGGCAGATTGATTTCCGTTTCGTTGGCTGATGACAATTCTATTTTGGCTTTTTCTGCAGCTTCTTTAAGTCTTTGCAGTGCCATAGGATCTTGTTTCAGGTCGATATCGTTTTCTTTTTTGAATTCTTCTGCCAGCCAATCAATGATTCTTTGGTCAAAGTCGTCTCCTCCTAAATGCGTATCGCCGGCAGTAGATAGCACTTCTGTTACGCCGTTGCCAATATCGAGAATAGAGATGTCAAATGTTCCTCCACCTAAATCAAATACGGCAATTTTCTTTTCATGATCAGATTTGTCCATGCCATAGGCAAGCGCTGCAGCAGTTGGTTCATTGATAATTCTTCTGACTTTTAGTCCGGCAATTTCTCCGGCTTCTTTGGTGGCTTGTCTTTGAGAGTCATTGAAGTAGGCAGGAACGGTGATCACCGCTTCTTTCACTTCGTGCCCCAGATAATCTTCTGCTGTTTTTTTTAGTTTTTGAAGAATCATTGCAGAGATTTCTTGAGGAGAATATTGCTTGCCGTCTATTTCTACTCTGGGTGTATCATTTTTTCCTTTAACGACTTTATAAGGAACCCTTCCGGTTTCTTCCTTCACTTCGGAAAATTTATTTCCCATGAAGCGCTTGATAGAAAAAATGGTTTTTTCAGGATTTGTGATGGCTTGTCTTTTGGCAGGATCTCCAACTTTAATTTCACCGTTTTCTGTGAATGCAACAACAGAAGGAGTGGTTCTGTTGCCCTCTTGGTTAGGAATTACAACAGTATCGTTTCCTTCTCTGACAGTTACAACAGAGTTGGTGGTTCCGAGATCTATGCCTATGATTTTAGTTGCTTTACTCATAATATATCTTGTTTTTTATTTTTTATTTTATTTGCTTTGAACGCGTCAATCATTGTGCCATATCACTAATGTGTGCAATTTGTCGGGTTTTAATTTTTTTTTATGACAGAATGTCATATGATCAAGCGATTTGAATTAAAAATAAATCAAAGACTGTTAATAAAATAATTTGATTTTTTTTTATCATAAAAAATGATTATATTGCATGCAATTGACATTCAAATTGTTATGCTAGACAAAAAAGATGATATTATTGTTGTCAATGACATGTCGATAAGTGATTATGATGCTATTGTTGATACTGCTGTGAGATATGCCATTCTCTCCCTTCCGTTTACGATTGACCGGATGAAAATTCCACATGTGAGTAGGCGCGTGATGAATATTGCCAAGGGCAAATTGGCTGAAGGACTATTCGGTTGGTTTTGTATAAAAAATAAAATCAAAGTTGATATGACTTCTTGTGAAACGCCTTTTTATCAGGTTGATAAAAGAGATTTTCTGTTCTTGGGGTATGAATGGGATATCAAAAACAATTTGATTTATCCGAAAAATGAAATTTCTTATTTAGATTTGCCGGCTTTGATTCCAAATAGGCATCAACGTGATCAATGGAGCACAAGGAATGAGAAAAAAATAAAAACTTCAAAAGGAGTAAAATATCTGTTTACCTTTATGAAAGTTTCAGATTTGGGTACCGGAAAAAATTTTATCGATATTACTCTTGATGAAAGACAGGTGGATATATTGCAAAAACTATATCAAAAATATAAAGGCTTGTCTCAAGCATCTTTGCCTTTTTCCGTCGATGATTTTTGGGCATATTTTTTAAAAAGCAATACCGATTTATTCAGGCTGGATGACAGACCTGAACTAATTATAACGGGTTATGCAGATGAGAGTATTTGGCATTTATTCAAAAATACGGGACCGAAAACTTCCAGAAATTATAAAAGTTATACAGAACCGTATTGGTACAAGAAAACCGGAAAGTATGATTCGTTGAGTTGGTTGGATGGCGTGTTGTGGACCAAGATTACAAATGAAACCGTTCCGGTGAGGTATCTGAAATCTTTTGCAGATTTAATAAGCTAGCAATTCTACCTTTTTTTAAATGTGAGACAATATTGATGAAAAGTGTTGCTCACAAAAGTGTTTCCATAGCCGTATGGCGCAATATTTATATCGTCTTGCAACCAAAAAAATTCAGGCAATAAAGTAAGTTTTTCCTTGAGTTTTTCAGATAAGTCCCAAGCAAAAGGATAATTCTTTCCTTTCTTTTTGATATTTTTTACAATGATGCTTATGTATCCGCCGGGTTTAAGAATTTTAATCAGCTCGAGATATATTTGAACCAGTTCTTCAATAAACTCTTGATAATCCTCCATGTTTCCCAAATCTTTTTTATCATCGGAATAGTTTAGTTGCAATCCTTTCTTTTTTCTTTTGGCTTGGTTTTCGGCTCCTTTCATATTGAGCATATCCCAGTAGGGCGGAGAAGTGATGATATAGTCGATTTTCGGAAAGTCATCTCTTTTGATATTTCTGACGTCTTTATTCAATATTTTGAACCGAATTTTTTGATTTTTTTGTTCTTTCGAATCAATATGTTCACTCAATCTTTCTCGAGCAATTTCCGTGAAAAAGTCACTTAATTCCGTGCCGTAAGCATTTCTGTTCATTTGAATAGCCGCCATTTGTGTGGAACCGCTTCCGCTCATCGGATCAAATACATTATCGTTTTCTTTGGTATAATGTGCAATAAAATCACGAATCAGATTTTCAGGAAACTTTGCCGGATGAAGAATTTCTTTTTTGTTTCTTCGAGGAGGTTTGATGATTCCCCATTTTTTGGAGAAAAAATTTAATTTTTCAGGAGGATGTTTTTCTATAAGTTTTGTGTCAATTGAGATAAATTTTCCCGTTGAATTTTCATCTTTTCTAAAATTGAGAATATAAAAGTCTTGATTTTCAATTTCTTTTGAAAGAGACTTTTTTATACAACCAATTTTTTCATCTTTGAGCGTATAGCCTGTAGAAACCGAGTAGGCTAAATCCCATGCAAAAGGAAAATATTGATTGTCAATGATTTTGTTTTGCACAATGATGCTAACAAATCTTCGATGTTTCAGATGCTGAAACAAATGTTTACTAAGCTCTAATATTTGTTTTTTGAATACGTGATAAGCATCAATTGAGTCAATTTTATCGATTTCATCTCTTAAATCGAGTAAGGCATATTGAATTGCCTTATTTTCGTCAACAATATTTGCATGATTTTTGTCGGAAACTTTTTGCATGGTTTTCAATCGATTGCCAAAATAAAACAAATTAGGTTCAAAGTCAGGGTCGTCATATTTAATAAAAAATCTGATGTGTTGTTCATATAAAGTTTCATCGTTTTTATAGATGAACCAAGATTTTTGAAACGGCAACCATTCCTTTGATGTGATGTTATTGAATCTATTTTTCATATCGGAGCAATCTATATTTTTGAGTCGTACAAATGTAAAACAGAATTTTGGATTTTATGTAATTATTTCAAAAATCCAACATAATGTTAAAGTTTACACAAACTTGAAAAAAAGAAAAAATTGATACAATATTATAATGAAAAATTCATTATCTTTATACAGTCAAAACGCAAAAAATGTCAAGAGCCATATACGACTACACCATAACGGTTTTAGAGAAGGTTAGTTTCGACAATCAACTCTTCAAAAAAGAAGTAGAAAAAGCATTTCAAACTCTGTTAGCGCATGAAAGATTGGAGCTCAAAATTTGGCTCCAGAATTTTTTGTCCGATAAGCCTGAGCTGAGAGAATCAATGGCGGAATCTCAACTTTTTGGCGGCAAAGGGCTGATGATTCTAACATCATAAAATGCAATTGCTCCTTTTACAACTCCCTTGATGGTTTTAAAAAGAGCATCGGTGATATTTTTTTTAAAAATATCTTTTGAATGAATCAAACTTATTTCTCTTGCAGGTTCTGGTTTTTTGAAATTTCTCAGATACTTTCTGTCCTTTTCACAGAGGTCTTCAGATTGGAGGTAGGGAAGAAGGGTCATGCCTACACCTTCTTTAGTTAATTTAATCAGCGTGTCAAAACTGCCAATGAATAGTTCAAAATCTTGCTCGTCTCTGTTTCTGGTACTGCAGATATTTAAGATGTTATCACGAAAACAATGTCCGTCATCCAATAATAGAATATCTTTTACATCCAAATCTTGTTCCTCCAAAGTTTTTTTTTGAAAAAGTCTGTGTTGCTCGGAAATAAACCCGACAAAAGGTTCATAATACAGCGCTCTTTCTTCAATCTTATTATCTTCAAGCGGCGTG
>Ga0256846_1000507_pt1 | contig 15639 bp, 11 predicted proteins | sample TevniametaG_FD_189098 | JGI IMG/M metagenome (GOLD analysis project Ga0256846, IMG submission 189098) | Tube worm associated microbial communities from hydrothermal vent at the East Pacific Rise, Pacific Ocean - Tevnia | ecosystem: Host-associated > Annelida > Integument > Unclassified ...
TGATACAGGTTCTCTGGCACTTGGTGGAGCAATAGGTGCATTGGCAATATTAATCAAAAAAGAATTCCTATTGCCCATACTCGGCGGGATATTCTTTGCGGAAGCTGTGTCGGTTATCCTGCAAGTTACATATTATAAATACACGAAGAAAAAATACGGTGAGGGCAGACGCATCTTCAAGATTGCTCCGATTCATCATCACTTCGAGAAATCAGGCTGGCACGAAGCCAAGATTGTTTTCCGCTTCTATATAATGGCAATTATGCTGGCAATTATCGCAATGGCAACATTTAAAGTAAGATAAAATCAGTCTTATCATTACGATTATTTATTTAAAACCGCATCCTTCAGGGTGCGGTTTTTACAACACATACGTTCGTCATGCTGAGCCGCAGGCAAAGCCAATCTATGCCTTTCGCCTTTCAATTCCCCTCTCGCAGAGGGGTGGCAGACGCAGTCTGACGGGGTGTTCGGCTGTTTTCTCCCTCGCCCTTTGGGAGAGGGCTGGGGGTGAGGGTCGGCTATCCCATTCAAAATAATTTTAAAACCGTTTACTTGCCGCTATATTTCAATTCCATTATATTGCAAACGAGTGTTCGCTCACTCCACGTTCTTTGAAAAGCAATAGGTATATGTATAAGAAATGTAGAAAGTGTAGAAAAGTGTAGAAAAGTGTAGAAAACTGGCTAACTGTTCAATTCTTATAACTCATAGTGATTGCAACTATTTACAGCATATTTCCTAATCATAGTGTTTCTTCCGCTATCGTAGTAAAAATTCACTAATACATAGAAAAGTGTAGAAAAATTACTACAAACCGGAGCCTGAAAAATTCGGTGAACAAATAAAATAGTTCGTCATTCAGAACAATACCTAGTGAAGTGAAGACCGCGAAGCAGCGGCGAAGCCAATCTATTGAGTAGCACCGAAACCGTTCTATAAAAATCTATTATGTACTTGCTGTCTGCGTACTAACACACACCCTATCCAAAGAAAGGCAAAAGGCATAGATGCTTCGCCTTCGGCTCAGCATGACGACTTTCTTTTTTTCGGCTGTTCCCCGACTCCTGAATCCTGACTCCAAAAGGCCAAACACCCAGTCAGACTGCGTCTGCCACCCTTCTTGCAGATGGAAACTGAAAGGCAAAAGACCCATAGTACAGCTGTTTTTTTCTCTCCTTGCTAAGGAGAGATGTCGCGAAGCGACAGAGAGGTTGGCTATAATACCTACATTTTCACAAACTTATACATCTTGCCGCCAACACGGACAAAATATACACCCGCCGCCAAGCCCGACACATCAAGCCGAATATGTCCCCCTTCGGAGGGGGTGCCTGCGGAGCAGGCGGGGGAGGATAAAACAGTATTGCCCGGTATATCATACACTTTAACCGCATCCTTCAGGGTGCGGTTACCCGTTACGACAATATCTATGTAGTCGGTGGCAGGGTTGGGAGTGATATTTGTTATTGAATGACCATTATTGCTATTTATACTATTAATGTCATCGGGTTTATATTCAATAGCACCAATACAGCGCTTAGGCTTGAAGTGTTTTCCATAGTAATCAGTTAAAATATCTATGAAATTCTTCCCAGAACTAATAGCAGGTGAATTTGTATCAAGAGAAAAGTTCTCATTATGAACATTAATGAATTTCGGATTACTATTTATGATTGAATTGCGATGACAGAAATTAGTGTTAGGTCCGTCCCAAATGGGATTATCTCTGTTATACCATAGATTATTGAAGAATTTAAATGTTTCCGCTTGCGTATTGCTACCGAGATTAATACCGCCTTCGTGGTCTGCTTCATTATTGAAGTAGCAAATATTATTTGAGAATGTATTGTTGTTACATTTAATAAATCTCGGTTTATCGGTTTCTTGTAATACACGCAGAACCCATCGTTTTGGATTTACGATTGTATTATTAATGAAACGGCATTCAGTGGCGGTAACAAAAGCAATAGCCGCAGTTGAGCCAACAAAAATATTCGAATATATATCAATATTTTTTGCTTCATAATCAGCATTTATTGGTCTGAAAAATGGTAAGTCGGTACTACCACCACAGTTGATAGAACGTCTGCCTCCATTCTTAAAATGATTGCGGAATATCGAAATAGAGCGTGTGCCGCCTTTTGCCTGAATACAATTTGAACCTGCATCTTCAAATTTATTCTGCTCAAAAACTCCCCAATGACAACCGACCATATCCACCAAACTACCACCGTCCGAGCCATTTGAAAATGTATTGTAACGAACAGAGAATGAGTCTACACCGGACATCTTCAACTCGTCATTATTACCTGTGGCATTCATACCCCGCCATACGCAATGCTCAATAACAATATGATGAGTAGGTGTAGAATAATCGCCGCCATCGTCAATATTTACCCCGTTTATTTTCTGATTCTCGAAAACTAAGCCCGAGATATATAGCCATGAGACATTGACAAAATGTATTGCTTGCTTACCACCGCTAAAAACAGCCTTTTGATTTGTGTCCGAAATTATACAAATAGGTTGGCTCTGTGTGCCGTGAAGGTTCTCGATATACTGATTTACACTGTGTGATTCTGGAAATAAATAGAGAGTATCACCGGGTTTTGCTACTGCTGCGCCTTCCGACAATTTCTCGTAGTCGCCGTTTTTACCGATTGAAATTACATTTGCTGATAGATTAACACTAAGCAAAACAAATAGAATTATATATATTTTCATAATATTCCCGATTAAGTGAACTGTGAAAAACAAAATATAAAAAATATTGAAAAAAGCGAAATTATTATTTGTATAATAGTAAATATATTTTATATTGTCATATATTGTTTATTGGATTCTGTTTCTGTTATTGTTACTGTAAATTTTGTTTAATAATAATATGGAGAATTGTATTATGCCAAATGAACTAATTAAAACAATTGCCGGCGAACGCAAAGAACTAATGCAAGTACTCAACGGAATTGTGCCTCTGCGTTCAGTTGATGAAAATATCATTATCGCTACGTGGAACATTAAAAAATTCGGTAAGAAAAAATCCGACCGTACCATTCAGTATATTGCCGATATTATTGAACGTTTTGATATTGTTGCAATACAAGAAGTAATGCACGACCTTGATGCACTCAAACGATTACAAAATTATTTACCCGGTAATTATAAGTTTCTTGTTTCGGAAAAGTCGGGAAATAATGAACGGTTTGCTTTTCTCTACGATAAGCGGACAGTTGTCAATACGGGATTTGTGAGTAATTTAACATATCCGGTTTCCGGTAAGACGCATACGGGTTACCAACTTCATCGCATTCCTTATGCCGCATCATTCAAAGCTGGACGTTTTGATTTCATAGTTGTTAATGTTCATATTTATTATGGTAGCGGCTCTGCCGGCAAAGCCGAAAGAGAAAAGGAAATCAGAAACATAGTTGATTATATTCATAAAATGTCGAGTGCAGAGGGTAGTCGCGTTTTTGATAGGGATATATTTATTGTCGGTGATTTCAATATTGCAAAGTATGCCGATAAATTCTTCAATGCACTTACGAGCAAGAAATTTAAAATGCCTGACGGCTTGGATACAACAAAAACTAATCTTAGGCAAACGGCAACTTATGATAAAATTGCTTGGGTGCCACGGAAGTCCTTCAAATTCAATGGCAATTTCGGCGTTGTACCTTTTAATCTTGCCGTTTACAAAGGTACGGAAATACGCAAGCTGGAAAATATAATGAGCGACCATTTGCCTCTATGGGCAGAATTTCAAATTAAAAAATTGGAGCAGGAACTTGATGCTACATTGAGATAATGAGAATAATATATTATTTATTTCGGCAAAAGATGCAAGTAATTAGAGATTATTGTACGAAATCAAAAAATGCTCCGGTCTGCTTATTATAATCAAATTTTTCTCTAACAATTTTTTGATTACTAGCTCTAAATTTATCAGCGATTGTCGGATTATTATAAATCTCTTTCAAGTATTTAATGCTGGTATCGATATCCGAACGTTCAACAAGAAATCCGTTTTCATTATGTTTGATAATTTCGGGAATGCCACCGCTCCTAACGGCAATAACAGGCAATCCGCTTGCCAAAGCTTCAATAAGTGCAAGGCTGAAAGATTCGGAGCGAGAGGCAAGCATATACATATCGAAGCTATTCATTAATTCCGGCATTTTGTCAGTACAGGGGAGAAAGATTACACGAGAGAGTAAGTTCAGTTTTTCAACTTCCTGTATAAGTTGCAGATGATAATTTTGCTCCGGTAGTTCTTCGCCCGTGCAGTATGCAAGTACGGAGTTCGGGAGATTTGCCGAATGAAAAGCATAGAGAATGCTGATTTGGTCTTGCGCTTTATGTATTCTGGCAATATTTCCGATAATGAATTTGTCTTCGGGAAGACTGAATAATTGTCGCACTTCCTTTTTATTAAAATTATCGGAACGATATTTATTCCATTCGATACCATAAGGAATAACTTTAACATTATCAGGATTGCTAATAGTATTTTCCAGAAGTTCCCCACGCATATTTTCAGTAAGTACGACAATGCCGCTGAGTCGTGAATAAATATAATTATGATAAAAATCTTTTTTATTAATGCTTGATTGTAATTGCCGATAGAGATATACTTTTGATTTATGCCTACTGAATTTAGAAGCCATTGTTGCAATTGCAAGGAATTTCGTAACGGCTACAACGCACACATCAACTTCGTATTTCTTGCAAATCAGGGACAACTCGAATGCGGAGAAAATATCAATATAGGGATAAGTGATGTGAATAAATTCGACTGATAAATTTAATGAATTTGCATAGTGATGTACTTTTGAATTATTGTTGCAGACAACAATTGCCCTATGTCCGCGCTCTTTGGCGGCTATTGCCATTTTTATTGTCTGTAATTCAATTGCACCAAATTTCTTACCCGGAAGCAAAAATATATAATTCATACAAATCAATGATTTTGTTAATTTAATAAATATAAAGATAAGAATGAATGAAAACAAATAAAAACCTTTCGTAATTAAATATATTTCCGTATATTGGAATATCAGGTAATTTTGACTAAATCTATTAATTAGAAAAGGAGCAGCCAATGAAAAGACGAGACTTTTTTTCAGGTTTTGATAGACAGAAGAGTGAGAGATATTTTGCAACTAATGAGAAAATCGATGGACAGATAGCCTCATTGAGCAAAAAAACTACGCCTCTGTCTCGCAAAGAAGCAATACATTTCCTAAGACGTGCTTGCTTCAAGCCTACAAGCGATAATATAAATCAACTGACGGGCAAAACGCCCGAGCAAGCATTTGATTTAGTCTTTGGAAACGGTACGGAAGCGATTGTAGAATCGCCGACTGAACAATGGGCTACGGCTGTCGAGGAAAATCCCCTGAAGCAAATCCCTGATATACGCTATCCGATTGAAGCAAGGCTAAAACGCAGATATAAGGAATTTACCGAATGGTGGGTTGGGCTGATGAAAAGCGAAAATATGCCATATATGGAAAAAATAACTTTATTCTGGTCAACGGTTTGGGCTATTGAATTTCCTTATGATACGCAAGCACTTATGCCACCGCCTCTACTTTTAGCTAATAGTCAGGTATTGCGTAAATATCGATTAGGTAAATATAAGGATTTGGCACTCGGTGTTACAATGAGCGGTGCTATGATTCTCTATCAAAGTTTATATTATTCCAGCGGTAAAAAGCCTAACGAAAACTATATGCGTGAATTGATGGAACTTTTCACAATGGGCATTGGCAATTATACAGAAGGCGATATTAAGCAAGGTTCACTTGTGCTTACAGGTTGGCGTACAGCTCCTTATTATGGAAATCCCGGGCTGAAAGGATATTTCAAAACATATTTCTTGCCCACTGCTCATGATATTGGTGCTAAAACATTTATGGGTGAGACAATACCTGCGCGCGACCAATCATCTAACACAGAAGACCAAGTTTTGAACGGCGAAGTTAAAGTATTACTTAATATAATGTTTACGAAACGTGCCGAAGCAATATCGAAATTTGTTGCTAATAAACTATTTAAATACTTCCTATACAGCAATCCCGGGGCAAATGATGACGGAATGATTAATGAACTTGCCACTGTTTTCAGGAATAATGATTTTGATATATTGGCTCTATTTAAAGCATTATTTACAAGTGAATATTTCTTTGACGAAAAGAATATCGGCATACAAATCAAAACACCGCCCGAGTATATCATTACTTTCCAAAATCAGCTTGGGGTTGATTATTCAAATAGCCGTGATGCTATTCACAATATTGAGCAACAACTCTACAATCCGCCCGATGTCGGCAGTTGGGCAGGTTATCGTTCTTGGGAGAATACAAGGACATATCCCCTGAGAATTAAATATGCAAAAGAAATACTTGCTGTTGCCACTGATGTAGGGCTTACGAATTTAGCCGTAAAACTTGGAAACTCCGATAATGTAACAAAATTAACAAAAACCTTATGTGAATATTTCCTTCCTCTCGAATTGGAGCAGGCAAGATATGACAGATATAAAGCGACAATATTAAAAGCCGCTAATACAAGTGAAGCTAACTGGGGAACGCTTATTACTAATAATCCGACAGATGCCGGAAAAGGTATCAGAGCGTTAATTTCAGAAATCATTAAAGCACCTGACTTTCAGTTGTGTTAAAGGAGGATAAATAAGATGAAAAGAAGAACTTTTGTAAAAAGTACAGCGGCAGTTGCCGCCGCATCAGCTCTGGCTCCTTCTATATTGAAAGGTAAAAAGCTGTTTGATGTAATTCCGAATGAACAACTTACTTCATTTGAAGATGATAATATTGTTATTATTATTGAAATGTTCGGTGGTAATGACGGACTGGATACTATTATTCCTGTTTATAATGATGAGTATTACAGACTACGTCCACAGCTCGGTATGCCCGAATCAGTTGCCGTCCGTTATCAGAATACGGACGTATATATGCACCCCGCTTTGGTCAATGATATAGTAAACAACGGTCTTATGGGGCTTATGGACACCGGACGCCTTGCTATTGTCGAAGGTATTGGATACCAACCGACAAATCTTTCACATTTTCGTTCGCGTGATATGTGGTATAGCGGGTATGTAACTGACGACCCGAACGAAAAATTACTCGAAGGTTGGTTGGGTAGATTTATTGCTCGTAAGCTTCCGAATTACCCATTGCAAATACCCGAGCATCCCGTTGCTATTCAAATTGCCGGTACTTTGTCAATGCTATTGAAAACAAAAATTGGTGATATGGGAATTGCACTGACTGACCCGGATTCTTTCTATAAACTCGGCAAGGGGCTTACGCCAAAAGAAGGTTTGAGAACAGGGGATACAAACTTCGATAAGGAATTTAATTTTGTTCGCGTGATTGCTCAGCAATCCGAAATGTATTCCCAAGCTATTAAAAACGCTTACGACAGCGGTAAAGAGAAAATTAAAGTGAATTATTCGGACGGACTTTCGCAAAAATTAAAACTTATTTCGCAGTTAATTGCCGGTGGCTTGAAGACTAAAGTATTCTATGTAAAATTGAGTAATTTTGATTCGCACGCACAGCAGGCAAATGCTGATTTCGTTACAGGTCAGCATCCTATTCTACTCCATCAGGTAGGACTTGCTATTTCTGAATTCTTGGACGATGCTATGAAACAAGGCTGGGCTGACAGAGTCGTTGGTTTTACTATGTCGGAATTCGGACGTCGTGCCTATGATAACGGCAGTCGCGGAACAGACCACGGAGCCGCCTCTATGCAGTTTGCTTTTGGTAATTATGTGAAAGGTGGTTACTATGGCGAAAAACCAAATCTGAATAAACTTGACGAAGATGGTAATATAGTCAATCAATTCGATTTCAGAAGAACTTATACGGACTTCTTGCAGACTTGGCTCGGCGCTAGTGATGATGATATTAAGGCAGTCTTTAAACAAGCTTTCTTGCCAATCGGTATTCTAAAAGAGAGAGTTAGCTCTGTTGAAAGCGACCTCGAATATAATAACGATGCGCTAATCAGTGTCAGTCCTCTACCATCAACCGGAAATGTCAATGTGTCATTCACATTGAAAAAAGCAAAACAGGCTGAACTTGTTATTTTCAATCAGCTTGGTATGGTCGAGAAACAACTATATAGTGGTTATCTTGAAGCCGGCTCTCATAATTACTCGTGTAATATCAATAGTTCCGGTACATACATTTGTTCATTGGTTGTAAATGGCAGACGTTATACGCAGAAATTAATCATTACAAAATAATATTAACATAAATAAAAAAAGGCAGAAAGCAAATCGCTATCTGCCTTTTTTTTATATTCTACAAACTATTGATAATACTCACGAACTTTGTCTGCTACTGCATCAATTGAGACGACTTCACGCTCGCCTGTGGCACGCAGTTTGAACTCAACATTACCGTTCTTAACGTTCTTTGCTCCTGCTATTATCTGCACGGGTATTCCGATTAAATCACCGTCATTGAATTTTACGCCCGGCGATTCGTCTCTATCGTCAAATAATACTTCAAATCCGGCGGTGGTAAGTTCATCGTAAATTTTATTTGCCGCTTCCTCTACTTCCTTAGAGCGCGCAATACTCAGTCCGAGTAAATGAACCTGGAACGGTGCCAAGGCATGATTCCAAACAATACCGTGAGCATCAAAGTTCTGTTCGAGATAGCAAGCCATTACACGTTCCACGCCAATACCGTAGCTACCCATTATAATCGGATGTTCATTGCCTTCGGCGTCAAGGAAGTTAGCACCGAGGGCTTCCGAATACTTCGTTCCGAGTTTGAAGATATGTCCGAGTTCAATTGCTTTGACTACGCGCAAAGGAGTTCCGTCCGTTACGGAAGGTTCGCCTGCTTGCACTGTCCTGAAATCATAATAAGCTTCAATCTTGCAATCACGAAGCAAATCAATATTCTTCAAATGGAAGCCGTCCTTATTAGCACCACTCACCAAGCCGTTTGCATCTTTCAGCAATAGGTCGGCATACACTTTTATTCCGTCAGGCAATCCGACAGGTCCCATTGAGCCGGTGTTTGCTCCCGTTATTGCCACTAATTCATCGGCATCGGCAGGACGGAATTGATTTGTTTTGAAAATAGTTTCGAGTTTGGATTCATTCAATTCGTCATTGCCTCTCATAAGTATCATCACGGGTTCGCCTGCAACAATATAGACAACGGATTTTGCAAGCCGCTCTTCCGGCAATTCAAATTGCTCAATCAGGTCATCAATTGTTTTTGCATTAGGAGTTGCAAACTCTTCAATTGCCCCTTCGGTGTCAAGTCTGCCGACAGGTGGCACAGCGGATACAGCTACTTCGAGATTTGCCGCATAGCCCGAATCACTAACAGCACAGACATCTTCGCCTGCATCGGATTCGACCATAAACTCTTGCGATGCAGTACCGCCCATAGCACCGCTGGCGGCACCGACAACAAAATATTTCAATCCGCAACGCTTGAAAATACGTTCGTAAGCGGCATAATGCTTATTATAGTTTTCATCAAGTCCTTCCCAACTTGTATCCAGGGAATAAGCATCTTTCATAATAAACTGACGTCCGCGCAACACACCCGATTTCGGACGCGGTTCATTGCGGAACTTAGTTTGAATCTGATACCAAATTTTCGGCATATCGCGATAAGAACGAATATGCTGGCGTGCATGATAAGTAATAATTTCTTCGTGTGTCGGAGCAAGCACCAAACCTTCGCGATTTTTAATATGGAACATAACATCACCCATAGCTTCCACGCGATTTGTTTGTTCCCAAATATCAATCGGATTGAGTGCCGGAAGTAAAAACTCCTGCCCGCCGATTGCGTCCATCTCTTCGCGTATGATTTCCATTATTTTTCGCAGTACGCGAAAACCGAGCGGTAGCCAAGAAAATACACCGGAAGCAAGCTGACGCACCAAACCGGAACGTAGCATAAGCTGATGCGAGGGAATAACCGCATCTGACGGTACTTCTTTTAATGTCGGGATAAAATATTCTGATTGTCGCATTTTTTTCCTATACCTGATTTACTTTAAAAATGAAAATAGACAATAATATTGTCATTCTATTTAATTTACTTTTTTACAATTTTGACAAAAAATTCTTCGAGCAAGTATTTGGGTTGTACGGAACTTGATTTTAATTTTTCGTCAATAGCAGTTAGCATTTTAATCGCACGATTTATTTCGCCGGGTTTATACCGCCGTAACGAATCCGAATACTCACTCACAAAATACGGATTGATACCGACTGCTCCGGCAATTACATATTGATTGTTGTTGCTCCGTATAACCTCTTCCAGCTTCCATAATGTAGTGAAAAAACGAGAGAGGATAGTAACAATTAAAACTTCATGCCTGTCGTTTTCCAGCATTTTTTGCATTATTTCTATGCTTTTCGATAAATTACGTCTTCCGACCGCTTTTTGTAACTCGAACACATTATAAATATGCGAAGTTCCGAGCGAATGAGCTATATCTTCGGTTGTAATTTTATCCTCTTTGCTGACCATCGAAGCAACTTTGCGAATTTCCTGGTCAATTTCTCGCAAATCAGAATTAGTCTGAGCCAAAAGTAATTCTATTGCGTCATGTTCGACCTGCCTGTTTAGTTTTTCAAAACGGTTCCGCACCCAATTCGGATAGGCAGAATCACGAAACTTCGGAAATTCAATACAATCGTATTTTTCAAATAATTTGCCGTAAGGGAATTTCAGACTCTTTAATCTCTTCTCGGCTTTCGCTTTTTTTCTGGTATTACCCAATTCATAGGAAATACCGTTAAGTGAGCTGATGTCCGCCTTCAAAATCAAACAGGTAGTCGGTTGAGGATTGTCGAGATATTTATCAAAACCTGTATGAATATTTTCCTTTGCAGACGGTTTGCCTGCAAGTGCCTCGAAATTATTTACAACCACTACACGCTTGGGCGAAACAAAGGGATAAGAAAGACAGGCATCAACAACAGTACCGTAATCAGTCTCATTGCCGTCAAGTTTCTCGTAATCAAACTTTGCTTGTTCATCGGGAATTAGTTTCGAAATCAATTTATCAAATGCCTCGTCCAGCATAAATCTTTCTTCGCCGAAGATTAAAAGCACGGGCGGAAAATCGCCGGACAAAATAGTTTCTATGGAATTCAATAATGGCATTTATAAACTTATCCTTTTCGGCGTATTAACATCAAAATCAAGAAATCTGCGAGCGATATCGAAAAATGTCGAAGGCACATCTGTAACATAAAAATCAACATCAGGCGTAAAATTAAATTCATCTCTCTCTTTTGCAAGAAGTCCTGCTTCACCCAATATTCTGATGGCTGAAACTGCGGCATGCTCGCCGCTGTCAATAAGATTAACACCAGGTACAATATCGGCAATTAATTTTTTCAATAAGGGATAGTGCGTACAACCCAAAATCAATGTATCAATTTCCTTTTCTTTTAATTCCTGCAAATACTCTTCTGCAATTAATTTACTTGCATCATGTTCCAGCCAGCCTTCCTCGACAATCGGCACAAACAAGGGGCAAGCTTTGGAGTAAATATTCAACGAGGACAATTCGGAATAAAGCATAAGGGCTTTATCATAAGCACCGCTTGCAACAGTAGCCCGTGTACCGATTATACCTATATTATGATTGGAAGTTGTTCGCAAAGCCGCCTGAGCCGCAGGGATTATCATACCTATAACGGGAACATCAAACTCATTCTTGACTGCTTCCAGTGCAACGGACGATGCCGTATTGCAAGCAATGACAATCATCTTTGCACCCTTATCAATCAAAAAGCGGGCGGACTGTAAACTGTATTCTATGACAGTTTCAGCCGACTTATTGCCGTAAGGCACACGTGCCGTATCGCCCAAATATATGTATTTCTCATAAGGTATAAATCTAAGGAATTGTTTTAATACGCTCAATCCGCCAATTCCGGAATCGAATACCCCAATCGGACTATTATTTTCCATACTTAATTTTGTAATAAATCCAAAAACAAACTTAAACTTTTTCAGATAATTTCAGAAATGTTAAGTTATCAAAAAACAATTTATTATTTTTGTTTTAATAAATAAACATTTTTTAGAATTATGGTGCAAATATGGCAGAATTACATAAAATCGGTATAATCACCGGCGGCGGTGATTGCGGCGGATTGAATGCCGTGATTCTCGGTGCTTCGCGTATTGCCAAGAACTTAGGTATCAAATCAACATTAATACCTAACGGTTATGCCGGATTATACAATTTGATTAATATGGAACTCGAAGAAATAGATTGGGTACGTTCCGATAAAATTCTCTCAGGTGTTGCCGGCTCCGAAGCAGGGCATTCAAGGGTGAAAATATCCAAAATTCAAGACCCTGAGAAATATGAGAAAATAAAAGCCGGATTGAAAAAGCACGGCATTGACGGACTGGTTATTGCCGGCGGGGACGACACCGGCTCGGTTGCCGTTGATTTAATTAAAAACGGCATTAAATGCGTCCATGTTCCGAAAACAATGGATTTGGATTTGCAAACTTATTCGGTCGGAGGTGATTCGACTATCAACAGAATTTCGCAATTTACGCGGGATTTACGCACAACAGGACTGACACATAACCGCGCATTAATCATCGAAGTATTCGGAAGATATGCAGGACATACTGCTTTTCGCGGCGGTGTAGGTGCCGATGCCGATTGTATTCTCGTTCCGGAAATTCCCGTTGATTACGAAGTCGTTTACGAGCATTTCAAAAAAACATATATGACACGCCTGCAACACAGCGATGTCAGAGCATCAACATATATTATTGTTGCCGCCGAGGGTATTAAGGATATTCATGGCGAATACTTCACAGATAAAGACGCCGTTGATTCCTTCGGGCATCAGAAACTTAGCGGCGGTGCAACTTATGTCAGAAGACAACTTGAAAAATATATGAAACAAGACCCCGACTGGAAGTCATTTTTGCAGAACGAAGGTGTATATGTCGAAGGTATTTATATGTATCCCGAAATTCGCGAAATCTCGCTCGGACATCTAGTCCGCGCCGGTAACACGACAAGTTATGATGTTGCTTTCGGCAAGCAGGCGGGTGCGGCGGCTATTTACCTGCTCCGCGAAGATATTTCGGGAGTTACGGTAGTAAACATTGAAAACGATGTGGTTACATATATGCCTACCGAAAAAGCAATTAAGCAAAGATTTGCGAATTTGAGTGAAATTTCACTCTACGAAGATATGGGTATCTGCTTCGGCAGAGAGCCAATTCTATACGAACCGTCTTTCCAGAAACTCGAAGGACCGGTTCACAGATATATGTAATAATAAAATTCAAAAAAAACAGCCCGCCGAAAAGAGCGGGCTGTTTTTTTGTTATTTTTTAGTCGTTGATTATTTTACACCTTCGACCCAACACATTCCTCGTCCTTTTGTTCCTGCATTTTGCGACCACGTATCAGGAGCGGAATCTACTATTGTATAAGTTCCTGCTTTTAACTTGACATAAGGGTAACATTCCCAGTAAGCATTTGCCACATTGCCTTGACCGACCCTACCGACTGCCTGCCAAGGACCATAGACGGTACCGTTCTCGTCCTTCAAAGAAATGGTGCCGGGCAATGTATTATTATTATAATAGTGATATGTAGTAATCTTTGTTATTGTATATTCTTGGTCAGTTGTAAAAACAGATGGTTTTGTCGGTTTGCTTTGCACAGCCGCAACATTAGTTATTTCAAAAAGAAAATCCGCTTTCGGAAGTTTCTTGACAACAGTAATAACAGCCTCGTCTTTTATAGTTGCATCAGATGCACTGGTAGCGATTAGCTTGTATGTACCGATATTAGCGGGTGCTTTGTAAATTACATAATTAGGATTTATTCCAATAGGAGTAGCTGTGCCGCCATTGCTCGGTTCAATCGTCCATACAACATTATTATTTGTCATATTTTCCGTAACGGCATAAAACTGCCTTTCGGTATTAACTAATAAAGTAGCTTTGTTCGAGCTCATTATTATTTTACCTGTTTTAGTTGGTGGATTTGTGCCGCCATCAGAACATGCCGCTAACATAAAAACGGCAAGTAGCAAAATTATTGAACTTTTCATTGTTTGTATCCTTTCAAAGTGGAAAAAAATATATACTTACTTTTGTTTCTTTTCTCAATATTTTCTGCATTCATATCGGCTTATCCGGAGGTAGTTTTAATTCACCGCCTTTTGAGGATTTTTGTTCTGTACTATATGCTTTCACAGTCTTTTTTATTTAAGTATAAAAGTTGTAATTCAATATAATAAAAATAGTAGAATTGTTATGCGTATTTTTTTATAGATAATGAGATATTGTGTTTTTTATAAGTAATGATTGAGCATATATCGGGTGTATTTTACTTAGTGCATAATTTTGAATACTCACCGAGCATCTTTGCAGTATTATTGTCCCATAAGAAATTACTCAATATGAATTGCCGTGCCGCTTTCCCTGCTTTCTCGGCAAAATTCTTATCTTCTATTAATTGCAAAATGTTGCGAATAAAATCGTCTGCCGAACGCGATACGAAAAGCCCCGCATGGCTGTCGGCAGGAATGCCTTCTGCGGCAATAGGTGAAGCGACAACAGGCATTTCCATAGCCATTGCTTCGAGTATCTTAATGCGGATACCACCACCGACAAATAGGGGAGATATATATATTCCGGCACGATTCAGATAGGGCTGAACTCTATCTACATACCCTAATGGATTAACGCCGAATTCTTTATAATTATTAAATTCTGCGGGGATATTTTTCCCGAGAAGTGTCAATTGAATATCGGGTATTTGTTTTTTAAGAGGCTTCAATACATTTCCGATAAACCAATGCAGGGCATCAACATTATGTCGCCAATGGTAAGTAGTGGCAATAATTAATTCCTGAGGATTGTTTTCCTGTATATTATCGGGCTTCCACTCTTCCGGATTTACACCTGCGGAAGCGATTATCACATTCAAATTTGGATTTAAGTCCAAAGCACGTTTTTTATCTTCCTCGGTAATAGCAAATGCAACATCAATATTCTTTAGAATTTCGCTTTCATTCCGTTTCAGTTTATTTGCTTGCGATTGAATATATAATCGTTTCGGGTGGAAATACGGAAGTGTATCAGCGTATCTTTGCCATATTGTCCATTCGATATTATGCAGGCGCAAGCCGATAGGTATTTTATATTTTTCCTTCAATTTGATTGCTAAGCCTGCCATTGCAGAATGGTCTGCGTGGATTATATCGAATTTATTGTTTTCGCATAAGGTTTCGAGGTAGGATAGAATTTTTGACGAATAATGCTTTTGAATGTATATAGCATCTTTTGCGAATAGAGATTTGAAAATGCGTATTGGCGTATTCTTGGTAGAATGCGGAAAAAGTTCGAGCGAAGCATAAGGAGCGATAAACTCCTTATGTCTTCGGCTTATTCTTCCGTCATCGAAAGTGAAAAAAGTAAGGTTGGCACCTGCTTTGGCAAATTCTTTTGTAATATTTGCAATACCGATTTTCCCTCCGTCATCGGGCGGGAAAGTATAGCGAGGTGCCAATTGAAGAATATTTATTTTTTCTTCCATGTCCTTCTGATGTTA
>Ga0256846_1000508_pt1 | contig 15634 bp, 12 predicted proteins | sample TevniametaG_FD_189098 | JGI IMG/M metagenome (GOLD analysis project Ga0256846, IMG submission 189098) | Tube worm associated microbial communities from hydrothermal vent at the East Pacific Rise, Pacific Ocean - Tevnia | ecosystem: Host-associated > Annelida > Integument > Unclassified ...
CCTGCACGAATGGCGTAACGACTTCCGCACTGTCTCAACCAGGGACTCAGTGAAATTGTATTGGCGGTGAAGATGCCGTCTACCCGCGAAAAGACGGAAAGACCCCGGCACCTTTACTACAGCTTGACATTGAATTTTGGAATAATATGTGTAGGATAGGTGGGAGGCTTTGAAGCCGGAACGCCAGTTTCGGTGGAGCTACCCTTGAAATACCACCCTTGTTATTTTAGAATTCTAATTTCGACCCGTGATCCGGGCGAAAGACAGTGTCTGGTGGGTAGTTTGACTGGGGCGGTCGCCTCCCAAAGAGTAACGGAGGCGCGCGAAGGTTCCCTCAGGCTGATTGGAAACCAGCCGTTGAGTGTAAAGGCATAAGGGAGCTTGACTGCGAGAGAGACATCTCGAGCAGGTACGAAAGTAGGTCTTAGTGATCCGGCGGTTCCGAATGGAAGGGCCGTCGCTCATCGGATAAAAGGTACGCCGGGGATAACAGGCTTATCGCCCCCAAGAGTTCACATCGACGGGGCGGTTTGGCACCTCGATGTCGGCTCATCACATCCTGGGGCTGGAGCAGGTCCCAAGGGTTCGGCTGTTCGCCGATTAAAGTGGTACGTGAGCTGGGTTTAAAACGTCGTGAGACAGTTTGGTCCCTATCTTTCGTGGGCGTAGGATATTTGAGGAGATCTGTTCCTAGTACGAGAGGACCGGAATGGACGAACCTATGGTGTTCCAGTTGTCGCGCCAGCGGCATTGCTGGGTAGCTAAGTTCGGAAAGGATAACCGCTGAAAGCATCTAAGCGGGAAGCCAACTCCAAGATTAGATATCCCTTCCCGATGGAAACATCGGGAGCTTAAGACCCCTTGAAGACTACAAGGTTGATAGGCCAGGTGTGTAAGTCCAGTAATGGATTGAGCTAACTGGTACTAATCGGTCGTGAGGCTTGGCCATAAAATAATTTGCATAATTCTAATCGTTTGAATAAAATCACTGATCAGATTGTCAGCCGGAATTCGATTTTCGGCGGTAATAGCGAAGAGGTCACACCCGTTCCCATCCCGAACACGGAAGTTAAGCTCTTCAGCGCCGATGGTACTGCTCGGGGGACTGAGTGGGAGAGTAGGACGCCGCCGTCTTTATCAAAAAGCCCGATACTGTATAACAGTGTCGGGCTTTTTAGTTGGAGAATCAGACTGGTGGCGGATTTGAGTAAGATCTGGGCGACCGCTTTCGAGGATGAGCAGACGTCCCCATAGCGGAAAAAGGATGTGGCTGGAAATTATTAAAAGTGCGCTTATGCGGGCATGTCTGTATCTGAGACGATTTTTTTGTCTGGTTTTACTTCGGCGCCTGGCTGGATGGTGTTTTCTTCCGGTGCATTAACGGGTACCGGTGTTTCACTTTGATCGGATCCGAGCAGTTTGGCGCGCTCTGACTCAATTTTGTTTAAAATAGAATCGATCGTTTTGGAAATTTTGTCTATCTCACCTTTAAAATCAGCTTCATTCGAATTGGACATGGGTCACCATTGCCGGCCAGTCAATATGGCTGGACGCCGTGTTCGTAAATATAATCATAGTAATAATTGAAATAATCAAAATCGATGGGGCTCCCATCTGGTTCAGCAGTTGTTTTATCATTTTCAATCTCTAGATGATAAGCTATCCATTTTTCTTTAGCGTATTCATAAAGTACATTTTTGAGCACATCCGGCAGCGGGGTGATTTCCTTGTTTTCATGGGTAAATGTTTCAACGGCAACAATTGCTGTTTTTGAATTACGAATGTACTCCGTATCGTCCAGGAAGTCTGAACATAGATCCTCATAGGTGCAGTCAATGATCTTTTTTACCATTCCCTCTATTGCGTCGATACAATTCATTGGACCCCGAAGGCGGAAAACTTAGACTGGTTTACGATCCGTGCCGCTTGTGATATTTTAAATTTTTTAATGCTGAGGGGGCCACAAACGGCTTTCAGTAAGAATCAGACAAAGACCCTCTAAAAAAAAATAACCATAATGGAGCCGACGAGCGGAATTGAACCGCTGACCTGCTGATTACGAATCAGCTGCTCTACCAGCTGAGCTACGTCGGCGTTTCGGTTGGAAAGAAACAGATACTTATTTTATGTTTGAAAATCAAGCAAAAAGTGGATGGGAAGAACTAACGGCGGAAATCGGCGCTTCGAATGAAACGATCACATGTACCGGGCTGTCAGGACCGGAACAGGCCTGTTATATACATCAACTCCATCGGCAGTTGCAGCGTCCCCTGGTGGTGGTAACCGCAGACGCGGAAACGGCCGGCCAGATCGAGAGTGATCTGCGATTTTTCTTTTCCGTTCAACCGACACCTATATATTCGTTTCCTGCATATGGCAGCATGTCATTTAAGACCCTGTCATACCAGCAAAATACTGCCGCACAGCGGATCAATACACTTTACCGTCTGACCGAGGGGATATCCGTACCGATTGTTATCACATCGATAGACGCCGTGATGGGGAAAATAATCCCCAAACCAAACCTGCTTGCGTACAGCGAATTAATTCTTGAAGGCGAGGATCTGGATCGGGAACTGCTGGTGGAAAAGCTGAACCGGGGTGGATATACACGAACGGTACTGGTTGAAGAGCCGGGTGATTTTTGCGTGCGCGGCGGGATTCTGGATATTTTTTCACCGATATACGATGAGCCACTTCGTATCGAGTTGTACGGGGATCTGGTTGAGTCCCTGCGCCTGTTCTCACCAACGACCCAGCGAACAACGGGTACCCTCGACGAGGCGGTGATCCTGCCGGCCAGCGAAGCTGTTTTTGAAATGGATCAAATCGATGAAATTACAGCCCGTGTCCGCCGATATGCTACTCGCCAGGACCTTTCCATTACGCGAATTAGAGAATTGACCAGCCGTTTTAAAAACCAGAACCCGGCAGCGGGGACTGAGTGGTTACTGCCCGTTGTATATCAGATGCCCGGTTCTTTTTTTGATTTTATTCCTGACCCTGCCTTGTGCGTTGTCATCGAACCCGCTGATATCGGCCGGTCGGCCGAATCATTTTTTATTAAAATGAGTGAAGGGTATCAAACGGCCTGTGAGCAGGACCGGCTTTGCGTTCCACCGGATGAAATCAGTTTTTCGTGGGATACGTCGAAAGACAAGCTGCTCGCTCGGCATCCGGTTATTTTAAAGCATCTGGATATCAAAACGCAGACAGGTGAATGGCCGGCTTCGGGACCGTGTTATTCTTTTCAGGCCTCGGATAATGCGGTGATAAAAACCCAGATGGTTAACTTGGCAGACAGCCGTTCTTTTTTCCTGCCCCTTTCAAAATGGATCGTTGATCAACAGATTGCGGGGATGTGCCTGGTCATTGCGTGCCATACAAAGGCCAGTGCGCAGAATATCCGAAAAATGCTAAGCGCGTATGACATTCATCCGGTTGCGGCCGCTGCTTTTGCCCGTGTAAATCTGGATGAAAAAGGGATCTGGACAGTACAGGGAGAATTGTCTGCCGGGTTTGTCTGGCCGGAAGCATCGCTGGCGGTAATCACTGAAGATGAAATTTTTGACACGAAAAGGTCACTTCAGAAGCGGCCCAAAACCCGCCGGAAGACGCCACCGATCACAATGGAAGACCTGAACAGTGGGGATCTGGTCGTTCATGATGAACATGGTATCGGGCGATACGAAGGCCTGGTTAAATTGACCATTGACGGGGTGACCAATGATTTCCTGCTGATTTTGTATAGAAACGATGACCGGCTTTATCTTCCCGTTGACCGCATGGCGATGATTGAAAAATATATGGGGATTGACGATATTGCACCCGGTCTGGATAAAATGGGAGGGCAGTCGTGGGTACGTGTTAAAGCCAGGGTCAAGCGATCGGCGGAAAAAATTGCCGGTAAATTATTACAGATCTATGCTGAACGCAAGGTCCATAAGGGCTTTTCATTTAAACCGCCGGATGAAGATGGTTATGAAACTTTCAAATCTCTGTTTGCTTATGAGGAAACGCCGGACCAGCGTCGGGCCATCGAAGATGTATTGGTCGATATGGCGCGGCCGGTTCCCATGGACCGCCTGGTCTGCGGAGATGTCGGATATGGGAAAACCGAGGTCGCGCTGCGCGCGGCATATGTTGCCGCCGACAGCGGAAAACAGGTTGCCGTTGCCGTTCCCACGACTGTACTGGCCGAACAGCATTTTACCACTTTCTCCGCCCGTTTTAAACGGACACCGTTTAATATCGCCTGCCTGAGCCGGTTTCGTTCCAGGCTGCACCAGAAGGAAATTATTGCCCGTATCAAAACGGGGCGGGTGGATATCGTTATTGGTACCCATCGGTTGTTCTCAAAAGATGTGGTGTTCAGAGAACTGGGGCTCGTGATCCTGGATGAAGAACAGCGCTTCGGTGTCAAACATAAAGAAAAGCTGAAACGGATGCGGTCAACGGTGGATGTACTGGCCTTAACGGCGACACCGATTCCCCGGACACTCCACCTTTCCATGACCGGTGTCAGGGATATCAGTATTATTTCCACACCGCCCGATTATCGCCGGGCGATTGATACCTATGTTTGTGAATTCGACGATGACGTGATTGCCGAAGCCATCCGCCGGGAACTCGATCGGGGCGGACAGGTCTACTTTGTACACAACGATATTGCCGGGATTGAGCGTATGGCCGGCCACCTCAAACGGCTGGTACCCGAAATGCGGATCGATATCGCCCATGGCCGCATGGGCGAGGAAGAACTCGAAGACGTCATGTGCCGGTTTGCCAATCATGAGATCGACCTGCTGGTCTGCACAACCATCATTGAATCCGGCCTGGACATCCCGACGGCAAATACCATGCTCATCAACCGGGCCGGCCGGCTGGGTCTGGCGCAGATTTATCAGCTCCGGGGGCGGGTGGGGCGGTCTGCCCGGCAGGCCTATGCCTATCTGCTGGTCTCTCGGGAAAGCCAGTTGACCCCGGCGGCGAAAAAGCGCTTAAAAGTACTCATGATGCACAATGATCTGGGGTCGGGGTTCCAGATCGCCATGCACGATCTTAAAATCCGGGGCGGCGGCACGATTCTGGGGGCGGCGCAATCCGGCCATATCGCGGCTGTTGGGTATGACATGTTTCTTAAATTGATGAAAAGCGCTGTCGAGGAATTGAAGGGAGAGGCCCGGGTCGATCCCCTGGAACCGGAGATTAATTTTCCTCTGGCTGCTTTCATCCCTGAAGGGTATATGCCGGATATTGATCAACGCCTGACAGCTTACCGTCGGCTGGCGAAAATGAGACAACTGGCTGAAATTAAATCGTTCAGACGGGAACTGGAGGACCGGTTCGGCCAGTTGCCGACGGAGATGCTGAATCTTCTCGTCAAGATGATGCTGCGGATTCTGGCCATTCAGGCGGGGGCCAAACGTCTGGATATCTCCGGGAAGAAAATCATTTTATATTTATCGCCAGCACACCAGGAAAAACCGATGGGGATTGTTCAATGGCAGACCACGTACGGGAATGAGGGAGATGCGCACCTGTCAGACAGCCATGTGTTAACGGTCCGGATAAGTGCCGCTCGTCCTCATCGAATTTTAGGTGAAACGAAAAATATCTTGAAAGATATCATCCGGCATGTTAACTCGTGAGCACCGTTAATCACCTGTTTTTCTAGCTGAATACAAAACACGCGGATCGTGTGTTTAACCATGGAGTCGGATTTCACTGAAATGGATAAACGACAAAGTAGAATTAGACTGGTGCCAGGCTTGGGAATCAAGTGGTGCCCGGTGCCTTTTTTTATTGCAGTGATAACGTTTTTTATTGGGATTCATTCGCTTTCCGCAAGAGAAACCGTTGATCGGATCATTGCCGTCGTGAATAACGATATTGTCTCATTATCTGAATTAAATCAGCGTGTTTCTCCGTACATGGATAAAATAAACCGGGCCGGATATTCGCTGGCCCAGAAAGAGCTGCTGATTCGGAAAGTTCGTCAGGAACACCTGGACCTCCTGATTGATGAAAAACTGGCCGACCAGGAAATTAATCGGCTGAAAATCAAGGTCAGCCAGAACCAGGTTGATCAGGCGCTTGAACGCTTCCGGGCATCAAACAAAATAACGATGGAGGAGCTCCGGGCAGCGCTCGTTAATCAGGGACGCAGCCTGGCGGATTTTCGCAAAGAGATCAAAGCGCAGATTTTAAGAGCCCGTCTGGTTAACCGGGAGATTCGATCTAAAATCGTTATTACCGATGACGAGATTTCGGCCTATTACAAAAATCACCCCGATGAATTCGGGGGTGAAAAAAAATATCATCTCAGAAACATTGTGATCCCGCTGGCCAAAATTGATCTGAAAGATGGCGAAAGTGATCAATACAGAAAAATAAAAGACATTTCCGCAAGTCTGGCGGCGGGCGAGCCTTTTGCTGATCTGGCCCGGAAATATTCAAAAGCACCCAACGCCGCAGACGGGGGAGACTTGGGGACCATCCGAGCGGAGATGCTTGCCCCCGAGATCCGACGGGCCATTGAATCTTTGAAACCCGGCGGGGTTACCGATATTATCGAAACGGACCAGGGGTATCAGGTTTTTTATCTTGAAGCCGTTGATACAAAGGCGGAGGAATCATTTGAGAAAGTCAGGGCACGGATCGAAGACACCCTTTATAACCAGGTTGTGGATCAAAAATACCGGGAGTGGCTGAAAGATTTACGTGCGCGGGCCCATATCAAGTTGATCAAATGAATGAAGCCAACCCAACAAAATGCCCCAAGCGCTTTTGGCCGGTATCTTCAACGGAAAAGACTGGCCCGGGGGATCTCCCTGGCCGATGTCTCGGAACAGACGCGGATTCGGATCCAGACCCTGCTGGCCATTGAAAAAGAGGAACACCATAAATTACCGGCAGAAATCTACGTCAAGGGACTGTTGCGAAATTATGCCAGGGCGGTAGGGGCCAGCGAGGAAAAGGTTACCCGGCGCTACGAACAGAGTCGAAAGGAAATCGGGACGTCGGGAATCGGGCGGATAAGATCCAGTACCGGCCGCTGGTTTAAATTGGTTTCCGGCACTGGCGTGTTGTTGCTGGTTGCCGCAGTATCGATTTACCTGATGCTCCGTTTTAGCGGGGGGCCGCCCGTTTTTTCCGGAAAAGAGCCGGAAACCACAGCGAATAAGCCGGCACCGGAAGGTTGCCCGGTCGATGGGAAAAATATTAAGGTCGCCGGCAGTGGGCGCCGTTTCAGATCTTCGAAGACGGCCACATCTGATGCCGGCGGGAAGGCGCCCCCCAATGCCACGTTACACGCGAGCGGCCGGGAGCCGGTTGAAACCCGGGCGAAAAAACCCCGGTCGGCCGCCGGGGAATACTTGCTGTCCATCCGGGCTGTTTCCGATACATGGCTGAAGGTGATTGCCGATGATCAGGCCGCCGTCAAGTATCAGTTGAAAAAAGGCGACCGCATGGATCTGACGGCTTTCAATCATTTCAATATCCTGATCGGCAACGCTCGGGGCGTCCGTCTGTTTGTCAATGACCATGCACTTCCGGTGAGTGGGAAGGCTGGGCAGATTGTAAATATTAATATTCCGTAGCCACGTTTTTTTCAATATGGTAAGGAACCCCTTCCCGTTAATTTTTCAATAGCCGGAATTGGCGGCTCACTGGCCGGGCAAAGAGAAGAACCATGACGAAACCCGTCGCGCCTAAAACTGAATATATTCTGCGGATCGATCCATCGAAACGTCTGGTCGATACGATCAAACGGCTGCTGCGGCGGGGCGCATATACGTCTCTGCAGAAAATTGTCGACAAGACACATGCGGCGGACCTGTCGGTTGTTTTTCACTCACTGACAGTATCCGAACAAAATCGCCTGTTCGGGATGATATCGGATGTCGAGCAGAAGGGTATTCTATTCAGTGAACTGGATGAAGATGTTTTCCTCAACCTCGTGGAAGACATGTCGGTGGATGAACTGGTCACGATTTTTGAAGAAATGCCCACCGACGATGTGGCCGATCTGATTGGCCGTTTTCCACCGGAAAAAGGCGAGGAAATCCTGAAACGGATGGATCTTGAGGGATCCGAGGAGGTCGAGGGACTGCTGCGGTATGACGATGAGACCGCCGGCGGGATCATGGTCCCCGATTTTATTGCCTTAAAGCAGGATATGACGGCCGCTGAAGCCATTCGGTCGCTTCAGGAAGAGCACTTCGACGTTGAAATGCCGTTTTATTTATACGTTGTCGATGAGCATGACCGGCTGGTCGGCGTGAGTTCGCTGCGCCAGTTGGTCGTTGTCTCCCCCGGCACCCTGCTCAAAGACTTTATGACCCCCGACGTCCTTTCCGTCATGACCGACATGGATCAGGAAGAAGTGGCTAAAATCGTTGCCCGCTATGATATCCTGGCCGTTCCAGTGGTCGATGAAGGCAACCACCTGGTGGGCATTGTAACGGTGGATGATGTTATCGATATTTTCCGCCGGGAAGCCACCGAAGATATTTTGAAAATGGCCGGCGTTGGAGACGAATTTGTCGAAAACAAATCGATTCTCACCAGCACCCGGATTCGGCTGCCGTGGCTTTTTGCCAGCTGCATCGGCGGTCTGGTTTCTTTTTACGTGATCGGTCATTTCGAAGGCAGTCTCAGCCGCGTGGCGTACCTGGCCGCGTTTATTCCCATTGTCATGGGCATGGGGGGCAATGTCGGCAATCAATCGGCAACGATTATCGTCCGGGGCCTGGCCACGGGGCGGTTTAATATCGGTAACATGTGGCGGGTTGTTTACAAACAATTATGTGTCGGCCTGATCCTGGGAATTTTTTATGGATTGCTCATCGGCCTGGTGGCCCAGTTTCAATACTCGATCATGGCCATGACGCTGTCGGTCGGGTTGTCTGTCCTCTGCTCCATGTCGATCGCCGCGCTGGTTGGCTCTCTGGTGCCGATGGTTTTTGCCCGGTTGAATATTGATCCGGCGGTGGCAACCGGGCCCTTTGTCAGTACGTCGATGGATATCATCAGCGTATTTTTTTACCTTACCATCGCCACGTCCCTTTTGAGTGTTTAGGGGATGTCGACGTTCAGTACCCGGGCCATTGTTCTCCGCCGGGTTCCCTTTGGTGATTTTGATCTTGTGGTCACCCTTTTAACCCGGTCCCGGGGAAAAATCGCGGTCATCGCCAAAGCGGCCAAAAAAAGCGTTAAACGGTTTGCCGGTGTTCTGGAACCATTTGCGCCCATTCAAGCGGTTTGCTATAGGGGAAAAGGGATGCCGATCCTGCAGGAAGCCAGCATTGAGCAGCCGCTGGTCCATGTGCGTACCGATGTCAATCTGACCGCCTATGCGAGCTTCTGGACCGAGATTGTTGACATCCATCTGGAAGAAAAACACCAGCAGCCGGATCTGTACCGACTGCTGCTTTTTGTATTAACCGGGCTGAATGACAACCGTATCCCCGCACAGATGTGGAGCATCCTTTTTTTGTTGCGGTTTCTGTCGCTGACCGGTCTGGCACCCTGTCTGAATCAGTGCGTTTCCTGTCAGACCGATATCGGGCAACTGACGGATCTGCGCTTTGAGCCGGCCCGGGGAGGGATTGTCTGCGAAAAATGCCGGTCCGGCACCTCGGGAAGGATGCGGCTGACACAGGGAACGGTGAGACAATTGCTGTGGATCGAAAAAAAACCGCTGGCCCAGGCCACCCGAATGCGTTTCAGCCCCGGTGGACTGGATGAGGCGCTGATGCTGCTTGAAACTTTTGTGACGTATCATCTGGCAAGGCTTCCCAAAAGTCTTGGTTTTTTAAAGGAAATACGTCGCGTCACGGGCGGTGTAAAAAACAGCCGACCCGCCTGAAGGAAAAAAATGGATCGACTTGATGTGAACCATCTGCTGAAGGGCGGTATTATCACGGCGTCGGCCCCATGCCGGATCGACATGGGGGGGACGCTGGATATCAGTACATTCCACTATCCCTTGCGGCGATTTCGTCCGGGAACCGTCAATCTGGCCATCGGTCTGCGAACGCGGATAGATATTTCCGCGTTTACGCCGGATCGGATAAAGGTCAGTTCGCGGGGGTTCGATCCGGTGGTGGCGGATGCGGACACCGCACCGTTTGATCATCCCCTGGGTCTGATTTTTGCGGTGGCTGCCTATTTCGGGGTCCGGGGAATTCATATCCGGATTGATTCCGCATCCCCGCCGAGAAGCGGGCTGGGCGGATCTTCTGTGGCTGCGGTCGCGCTGGTGGCCGCCCTGTCCCGTCTGGGGTCGCGTCAAAACAAAACAGTACTGACACGATCCCGGATATCCCTGCTGGCCCATGCCATCGAGTCCGGTGTTGCCCGGGTGCCGTGCGGCTATCAGGATCAACTGGCAGCTGCCTACGGAGGCGTTAATGCCTGGGAATGGCGCACGGATTTCAGGTTGCCGTACCGGCGCCGGGTGCTGGTTGCCAAGCGGAATCAGCGGCGGTTTCAGGATCAGCTGCTGCTGGCTTACAGCGGCGTGCCGCACGTCTCCAGCGACATCAACGGCAAATGGATACGGCAATTCCTTTCCGGCCGCTGCCGGGAAGAATGGAAACAGATGATTGGATATACCGAACAGTTTGCCGAGTCTCTGAAAACAGGGGACATTCCCGCGGCTGTCGCCGCCATGAATGCCGAGGTGGATATCCGTCGGCGATTGACCCCGGCCGTCCTGGATGACATGGGCGAGCGGCTCGTGGCGGCGGCCCGGACGGCAGGCTGCGGCGCCCGGTTTACCGGTGCCGGCGGCGGGGGATGCCTGTGGGCGCTGGGACCGGCGCCATCCATCCGGCAGCTGAGATCCACCTGGCGGGACCTGCTGTCCCGCCGTACAAGCGCCGGTCTGCTGGACCACAGCATAGACAGCCAGGGGGTCCGGGTTGAATTTAAGGCGTCGGCAAAACCGGCGCAGTAAACCGCCAGCCTGACGATAAAACGATGTCAACCGTGATTGATAAGTAAAAGGGGGAAAATGAATTTTCAGGATGTTATTCACACACTTGAATCCTTCTGGGCCCGCAAGGGCTGCGTGGTGATTCAGCCGTATGATTTACAGGTCGGTGCCGGTACGTTTCATCATGGCACGACGTTGCGGGCGCTGGGACCCGAACCGTGGAAGGTGGCCTATGTTCAGCCATCCAGACGCCCCACCGACGGCCGCTACGGCGAGAATCCCAATCGCCTGCAGCACTACTACCAGTATCAGGTGCTGTTGAAACCGTCTCCGCCGAATGTCCAGGCATTGTACCTGCAGAGCCTTAAAGCGCTGGGGATTGATCCGAATGAACATGATATTCGTTTTGTGGAGGACGATTGGGAATCGCCGACGCTGGGCGCGTCCGGGCTGGGCTGGGAGATCTGGCTGGATGGCATGGAGATCACCCAGTTTACCTATTTCCAGATGGCGGGAAGCGTGGAGCTGCATCCCATACCGGTGGAACTGACCTACGGGCTGGAGCGCATTACCATGTATCTCCAGGGCGTCGATAATGTCTATGACCTCAAGTGGAACGATGATACCTATTACCGGGAGGTCGGCCATCAGCAGGAAATCGAACAGTCCACGTATAATTTTGAAGTGGCCGATGTCAACATGCTGTTCCAGTTGTTCGATATGTACGAAGCCGAGTCGAAACGGATCATCGAAAAAGGGCTGGTCCTGCCGGCGTATGAATATTGCCTCAAATGTTCCCATACGTTTAATCTGCTGGACGCGCGCGGAGCCATCAGCGTGGCCGAACGGACCGGATATATCGGCCGAATTCGGAACATGTCTCGTGCCTGCGCCGTGGGGTATTTGAAACAGCGGGAAGAAATGGGGCATCCACTGCTGAAAAATGGACAAAAATAAAATTGCCGACACCTTCTGATTGAGGAGATCATGGAAAAATTACTGCTTGAAATCGGAACGGAAGAAATTCCGGCCGGATATATCGAACCCGCTCTTGCCGCCCTGTCAAAAAGCCTGACGGACCGGTTGACCGCCGCGCGCATCGAGCATGGGGCGACGACGAGATACGGGAGTCCGCGGAAGCTGGCCGTGCTGGTCGATGCCGTTGCCCCGAAACAGCCTTCCCTGGCCGAAGAAGTGGTTGGACCGCCGGAAAAGATCGGTTTTGATGACCAGGGCCAGCCCACCATGGCGGCCCGGAAATTTGCCGAAAAAGTCGGGGTTTCCGTGAGCCGCCTGACGGTTAAAGAGACGCCCAGGGGGCGCTACCTCTGTGCCCGGAAAGTGACGCGGGGCCAGTCCGTCCGCACGCTGCTGAAAACAATTTTACCGGAAGTGATCACGGGGCTCGTTTTTCCCAAACGGATGAAGTGGGGAACCCAGACCGTCCTCTTTGCGCGCCCCATCCGGTCGATCCTGGCGTTGTACGGGGGGCAGATCGTTCCGTTTTCGGTGGCCGATGTCAAAAGCGGCAGGTATACCCACGGGCATTATTTCATGAGCCCGAAAAAGATTAAAATTAACCATCCGGATCAGTACGTATCCCGGCTTGAAGCGGCGAAGGTAATGGTCGACATCGACCGCCGCAAGGCGGCGGTCCGGGAAAAAATAGACGCGGCGGCAGCGGAAGCGGGCGGAAAAATACTGCCCGATGAGGCGCTGGTTGATATCGTCACGCATCTGGTGGAATATCCGGCGCCGGTGATTGGTCAGTTTGATACAGAATTTCTGGCGCTGCCATCCGAGATTCTTATCACAGCCATGCGGGAGCACCAGAAGTATTTTGCCATTGTCGATGCATCCGGCAAACTGCTGCCTCGTTTTGTGGCCGTCAACAATACCGTGGCCAAAGACATGGGGCTGGTGGCCGATGGCCATGGTCGCGTGATCCGCGCCCGGCTGGCCGATGCCCAGTTTTTCTACAACAGTGACGCGGCCGCCGCCATGGAAACCTGGGTGACGCGGCTTGAAGGCGTGATGTTTCAATCCCGGCTCGGGACGATGCATGAAAAAGTCAAACGGGTCCAGAAGCTGGCCGAAGGGCTGGCGGAAACGGTTTTAGACGGTGATACAGACGGGAAAGCGCCGCCTGCGCTCAAAGCCTATGCGGCCCGGGCGGCGCTGCTGAGCAAGGCCGATCTGGTGAGCGAAGTCGTGGGTGAGTTTCCCAAACTTCAGGGCGTGATGGGCCGGATTTATGCCGAAAAAGCCGGTGAGCCGCCGGAATTAAGCCGGGCCATTGAAGAACATTATCAACCGACTTATTCAGGGGGGGCGCTGCCCGGGACAATGACCGGGGCTGTGGTGAGTATTGCCGACAAACTTGATTCGATTTGCGGTTTTTTCAGCATCGGTCTGGCCCCTACCGGCGCATCCGATCCTTATGCGCTGCGTCGTCAGGGCATCGGCATTGTTCAGATTATGCATGCCCGGCATTTTGATTTTTCACTGGCCCGTGCCATCCGGCAAAGCCTGAGTCTTTACGATATTCCTGCGGATAAGGAAAATACGGCCAGCCCGTCCATTGCCGATCAGGTGCTTGCTTTTCTGAAAAACAGAATGGACCGGATGCTGGTGGAAGAGGGCCATGCCCGGGATATTGTCCAGGCGGTAACCAGTGTGTCTGTGGACCCGGTGCCCAATGTATGGGCGCGCGTTCGGGCACTGGAGGCACTGAAAGCCAAAGCCGATTTTGGCGCGCTGGCCGGAACCTTCAAACGGGTGGGGAATATCATCCGCAAGGCAGGGGTCACAGATTCGGCTCCGGTGACGGAAGCATTGTTTCAGGAAAAAAGCGAATCCGGACTATACCAGGCCTGCCGGGAAGCGGCGCATCAGATCAATGATCATCTGAGCCGGAAAGATTTTGACGGCGCGCTGCTTAAAGTGGCGGCGCTTAAAGGCCCGGTGGATGCTTTTTTTGATGATGTCATGGTCATGGCCGAGGATCCGGCACTGCGCGGCAACCGGCTGGCGCTGCTGGGCTTCGTGGCCGGCCTGTTTACCGGATTTGCCGATTTCTCGAAGATTGGGGCCTGAAGAAATCCCGAAATTCTGATGTTGATGATGATCGGTGGTTGTTCGGGACTGGTACTTACCATAAATGATATAAGGAGAAGATATGCCGTTTGACCCTGAAAAAGATAAGGTATTGAAAAAATGGCAGTGTGAAGAGACGGGACTGGTCATTTCCATCAATCAATATGCCAGCGGACAACCGAAGCTGCAGATTGGTCCCCGTATCCTGAAGAAGAAGGATGGCAGCGACCGGGCGCCGGTCCGGGCCGGGCGTTTGAGCATGGAAGATGTCATCTGGCTGTACGATACCATTGACGAAATCAAGGATGAACTGGCCGATCTGGCCCGGCCGCAATGATCAAGCCGTATGCGCCCGCTGGTGACGATATCGCAATTGTTAATCCGGTGCGCAATAAGCGGTCGCCCCGGCTGGGACCGGTGGCGGTGATGGTCAGCCCCAAGGCGGACCTGCCCCAGTTTCGCACCCGGATGCCCGGCCTCGCCGATCAGTATTCCCGGATCTATTTGAGCCGCCTGTACACACCGAAAACAGACGAACCGGGAATTTCGCTGGCCGGGCCCATGGTGGGCGCGCCGTATGCAGTCATGATCATGGAAACGCTGATTGCCTGGGGCTGCCGGCAGGTGCTTTTTTTCGGCTGGTGTGGGGGGATGGGGGCGGATGTTCGCATTGGAGACGTGGTCATTCCCACCCGGGCCGAGATCGACGAAGGCACTTCCCGGCACTATCTGGGGCCGGGCGTCGGTGCTGTCGCGCCAAGTGACGCACTGGTTCAGCAGCTTGACGGCGCCCTCTCGGGGCGGGGCGTGCCGGTCCATAAGGGCGGTGTCTGGACAACGGATGCCGTTTACCGGGAAACCCGGGCAAAGGTCGCCCGCTACCAGAAAGCCGGCGTACTCGGCGTTGATATGGAAACGGCCGCGCTTTTTACCGTGGCGCGGTACCGCCAGGTGGCCGTGGCGGGGGTCCTGGTTGTTTCCGATGAATTGACCCCCACGGCATGGCAGCCGGGATTTAAAACGGCCGGTTTTCGAGACGGCCGCATTGCGGCGATAGACGGAATTCTGGCGGCGGCACAGGAATTGATCTGATGACGGTACGGGAAATTGCAGAACTGGCCGACCAGCTGGCGGATTACAACGATGCCTATCGCAGCGGCCATCCGCTGATTTCCGATCCCGACTACGACGCACTGGTCGAACGCCTGCGCGCCCTGGCCCCGGACCATCCCTACCTGAAGCAGATCGAACCTGAACAGTTTCCCGCCAAACGCAGAATCAGACACCCCGAGCCCATGCTGTCGATCCAGAAGGCATACACCCGTCGGCAGGTGGCGCTTTTTGTCGCCCGGGTCGACAAAGTGGCTGTACAACTGGCCAATGAAGCGGCACAATTCCGGGTCACCGCCAAGCTGGATGGCGTGGCCGGCCGGGATGACGGCCGCCTTCTCGTCACCCGTGGGGACGGCCGTTACGGATTTGACATTACCCGCGCCTTTGACGTTGGCGTTGTTCCCGTTGGTGGGCGGGGTAACGGGCTGGGGGAAATTGTCATCTCCAAATCATATTTTAACGCGCACCTGGCGGAAACCT
>Ga0256846_1000509_pt1 | contig 15617 bp, 13 predicted proteins | sample TevniametaG_FD_189098 | JGI IMG/M metagenome (GOLD analysis project Ga0256846, IMG submission 189098) | Tube worm associated microbial communities from hydrothermal vent at the East Pacific Rise, Pacific Ocean - Tevnia | ecosystem: Host-associated > Annelida > Integument > Unclassified ...
CAAAAGAAAAATCCGCTTTTATTATTTTAATCTTATTTTCCACTGCTGTATTCTTTGCTGTCAATGAGACGGAAAACTCCGAACTTTCTTTGACTTCCGTTTTCATCGGTACCAATCTCATTATGGATTCGGTTTTAATTTTTAAAGGAACACCCTTATCTTTTATCGGCTCCTTTTTTGTCCCCTTTGATTTTTGTCTAATTGAATTTTTGTGAGATTCAGTCGTCTCTTTTCCCTTTTTTTCCGTTCCACTCTTTTCCTCGTATAATTTGGGGATCGATTTTTTTATTCCCGGATCCGTTGCCGTCCCTATCCATGTATATTCCAGATCTCTCTCGTTTATTTCAGGATATCTTATAATTCTCGGAGTTAAAGTTAAAATAATATCGGTCTGTTCAACTTCATTTAACTTTCCTCCGAAAAGGCTTTTCAAGATAGGAATACTCGATAGTATAGGTAAACCTCGCATTGTTTTTCTTTCGGTATCTCTTAAAAATCCGGCAAGGATAGTCGTTTCGTTATCTTTTAATTTTATTAAGGTTTTTATTGTCCTGTTTCCGATTGTCGGGGGAGTTCCGCTCTCTATGTCTCCGGGAGATGAAATAAACGTAAGTTCGAAATTCATCTTTATGGAAATTAATCCGTTATGATGAATTGTCGGTTTCAAATCGATATTAATCCCTATATCTTCCATTTTATAGGAAGTAATAGGTTGATTGTTAACGGTCGATCCTCCGTATTGAGGAACAAATGTTGTGGTGGGAATAGGAACTTTATCACCCAACCGAATTTCTATATCTTCACCGTCCACTACCCTTATGTGGGGTCTTGCCTTTATCTTTGAATCTCTGTCTGATTTTAATAATTTATAATGAATTGAAGGTAAACTTAACAAAAAGTCGGCGGCATCCGCATGGACTATATTACTTAATCTTGCGACCGATGAAGTATCACTGCCAATTGCTCCGGGTGCATAAGTTTCGGTAATTCTGTATTTGCTTAACTCTATTCCATACTCTTTAACCCTTTTTTTATTAACCTCGATTATTTCGATGTCTATGAGTAACTCACCTTTCGATTTGTCATTCAACTCGACCAGTCTGTCTACAAGTTTAACTTGTTTCAATCTCCCCTTGACCGTAATTGAATTCAATTTTTTATTAACCGAAATATTCTTTATTCCGGAAATGCTCTTAATGATTTTTAAGATTTCCTCGGGCTCTATATTGCTTAGAAAGAAAGTTTTCATAACAAGATCTTCATACTTTTTTCTTTTTACCGGAGTATCGGGTATTATCAGAATTGTATTTTCGTTAATGACCTTATAAAAGATTCTCGCCTGTAAAGTAATTTTGTCAAGTAGTTCAAGAATTGTGGTATTTTCTCCGTTAAGATGAATTTTTTTCGATTTAAATCCTTCATCGAATAAAAAATTTATTTTTGTAGATTTTTCCAAAACCCTGAACAGATGTTTTAATTCTATCGACTCAAAATTTACTTTAAAAACATTCTTCGAAACTTTTGATTCCGGTAGCAACACCTGTTTTTTCCCCGCACTGTCTTTAATCCTTTCTATCTCGGTTTTTACTCTCGATCTCTTTTTAATCTCTTCAAGTTTTTTTATTACCTTGGATTTGTTTCTCCTTGCCAAATTATTTTCAGGATTGTTTTCCATAGATTTCTCATACTCAAAAAGAGCCTGATCCAAATTACCGGAATGAAAATATTTATCCCCTTTTTCCAAATGATAATTTGAAGCGGATATTAAAGCTCTGCTCAGCAACAGACGATATTTAACATTGTTCGGATCATTAGATAGAGCTTTGATAAAATAGTTTACCGCTTGGTCCCAATTTTTACTGTTTGAAAAATCAACACCTTTTTTGAAATATACTCTGCTTTTACAGGAAAAGAGTAGTAGTAAAAAGAGAAAATTTAATAAAATAATTTTTTTATAGTGATACATTTATATTCTTTGAACAGATATTTGAATTTCCGTTATTATCGTTTACGGTCAGTTTTACATTATAAATACCCGGAGAACCGAATACATGAGAAACGTTCTTTCCCGAACCTTTTTTCCCATCACCGAAATTCCATTTGTAGTCAATAATAATTCCGTCTTGATCGGATGAAGATGAAGCGTCAAAATTGACACTGTTACCTATTTTCGGATTGGAAGGAGAAAAAGAGAAATTTGCCGTTGGAATTTTTTCCAGAACTATTTTAAGAATCCCCGTTACGGAACCCGATTTAGCGGTTACCGTAGTATCGGAAGAAGTTTTAAGAGTGTCAACGACAACCCCTTTTGCATTTGTATAATGGGTTTCTCCGTTCAATAAGCTACCTGCGGAAACTAAAAAAACTATCGGAACGTGTTGAAGAACATTCATGTTTTTATCGTAAGCGGTTGCTTTTATCTCTGTCTCTCCTCCCTGCGGAGGTAGAGTTAATTTTGATGCGGAGAGAAAAATATATTCGAGTCTTAAATTACCGATCTTTACCGAAATGTTTTCAGGAGACACCTCTGCATTCCCCGAAGAGACATTGATAACCGCCTCACCCGATCTCCCGTCACTACTTTCCAATGTTGCGATTGCATATCCGTTTCTTATTTCACTTGTAGGGGTAATCCTTCCCATTGTAGTTGAAAAATTAATAACCGTTTTATCAGGAAGAGGAGCTCCCGACTCCCTGCGACCCGTAACTTTTACCGTGGCACTTTCCCCTATTGCAATTGAATCGGGATTAACGGTAACAACCAATACCGAACCGTCGGGAGCAAACAGAGGTGGAAATTTGCAAGCTGAAATATTGAGCAAAGATAATAGTAAAACCATTAGTATCGGGAAAAACAATAACAATCTACATTTTTTTAAAAATGAAATTCCCATGCCAATTCTCCCTAAAAAAAACCGGATTAATTTTCTTATTCTTATCTCTTCTGAATGGATAGTGTATCCAAAAGAGTAATTCTATCTATATCATATCTCTTTTGAAAATGTCAAATTATTTTAGATTTTATTTGTTTTTTTACAAATTAATTCAATATAAATAAGATATGGAATTTATTTTTCAGGTAAATAATTTACGAAACATTTGAGAATCCTTAAGTTGATTTAAGATAAGTTTTGCAGTAAAATCATTTTATGTGGAAACAATATCGCGAAAAGCGTCGAATTAAAAAGTTGGAACTTAAAAAAAAGCAGAAAGAGATGGGATTTTTTCGGGAATATTTTGAACTGATTGCCGAAACATTGATATACGTTTTCTTTGTTATGACTTTTCTTCTCCAATCCTTTGTCATTCCGACAGGCTCAATGGAGAATAATCTCTTAATCGGAGATCACCTCCTCGTAGACAAAGTGTCATACTCAAGATCACTTACTCCGATCGAAAGATTCATACTACCTCAAAAAAAGATAAAAAGAGGGATGATAGTCACATTCAAAGCTCCGGCAGACATAGAAAAAGAGTATGTAAAGAGAGTTATCGGAGTTCCGGGAGATAGAGTAAAGATAGTGGCAAAAAAAGTATACATAAACGGACTGTTACTTCATGAACCTTATACCTATTTTAGAGATAATAACATTCTAAATACCGAAAGGGATTACATGAAAGAATTAATTGTTCCGGAAAATTCTTATTTTTGTATGGGAGACAATAGAGATAACAGTTACGACTCAAGATATTGGGGAACGGTACCGGCGGATTTCATAATCGGGAAACCATGGAGAGTTTACTGGTCATTTTCTTCAACCTCGGACGAATACCTCACTCCGGGTTTTTTACATAAGATAAAAGATCTTTTTAAAACGGTAATTAATTTCTTTTCAAGAACACGCTGGGACAGGACAGGTATGAAGATCAAATAAAATTATTCGGAATCAGGGGAGAAGAATAAATGAAAAAAAAAGCACTGATAACCGGTATTACGGGACAGGACGGATCTTATCTCGCTGAATTTCTTCTATCGAAAGATTATGAAGTTTACGGAATGGTCAGACGTTCCAGTATGGAAAGGTTTGACAGAATAGACCATATAAAAGAGAGTCTGAAAATAGTTCAAGCGGATCTTCTTGATCAGTTTTCCATAACAAAACTTATTGATGAAATAAGACCGCAGGAAATTTACAACTTGGCTGCAATGAGTTTTGTTCCGACTTCATGGAACCAGCCCGTATTGACAGCGGAATTTACTGCAACCGGTGTTACAAGGGTTTTGGAAGCTATCCGTTATGTTGATCCTAAGATTAAATTTTACCAAGCATCCTCATCGGAAATGTTTGGAAAAGTTAAAGAGATCCCCCAAACCGAAAAAACCCCTTTTCATCCGAGGAGCCCTTACGGAGTTGCAAAAGTATATGGACATTGGATAACGATTAACTATCGGGAAAGTTACAATATTTTCGGTTGCTCGGGAATTCTATTTAATCACGAATCTCCACGAAGAGGGATCGAATTTGTAACAAGAAAAATTTCGTACAATGCGGCAAAGATCAAACTCGGACTTGCCGATGAACTGAGACTCGGTAATCTGGAAGCAAAAAGGGACTGGGGATTTGCCGGAGACTATGTAAAAGCAATGTGGCTTATGCTTCAGCAAGACAAACCCGATGATTATATTATTTCCACAGGTAAGACACATTCGGTCAAGGATCTTGTCGATATAGCTTTTTCACATCTCGGTTTGGACTATAAAAAATATGTCAAGAAGGATGAAAAGTTTTTCAGACCTGCCGAAGTGGACCTTCTGATCGGTGACAATTCAAAAGCAAAAAAAGAACTGAACTGGGAACCTGAGATAGGATTTGAAGAATTGGTGAAAATGATGGTGGATTCCGACATTAAATTATTGGAAAAAGATAAGAAATGAACTATAAAGAAGAGAGACCTTGGGGATGGTTTGAAATTCTCCTTGAAGAAGATGATGTGAAAGTTAAAAGAATTCTTGTAAAAGTCGGAAAAAGACTTTCACTCCAGAGTCATAAACACAGATCTGAAAATTGGATAATTGTTCAAGGTGAATCTTTGATAACCGTTGATTCCAAAATTAAAAAATATGTTCGCAACGACTCGGTTTTCATAAAGGCGGGGAAAAAGCACCGGATAGAAAATATAGGTAAAAACGATGTTATATTTATTGAGGTGCAGACCGGATCTTACCTTGGTGAAGATGATATTGTTAGATATGAGGACGATTTTAATCGTACTTGATAACTAATATTATTTGATATTCAAATCTTTTTTAATCAGTTTATGAAGTTTTCTCCTTATTTTGTTAAAATTCACTCTCCGATCATATTTCGGATATATCCTGTTGGTCAACAGAATAAATACATTAGCGGATTCAGGCTCCATCCAAATTGATGTTCCGGTAAACCCGCTATGCCCTATCGCTTTTTTCGATAGTGACTTTCCTCCAGAAGTTATGAAAGATGAATTTAATTTAAAACCCATGGATCTGTGACTCTTCTTAAAAGGGGTTAGATTCTCCCAAAATTTATCAGTAGATTCAGGACTAAGTAGAGTGGAAAACTCCGGATAAAACTCCCTTGAGAGCTTATAAATATCTCCTGCCGAAGAAAACAATCCCGCATTTCCGCTACTTCCGTCTAAAAAAAAGGAATTCCCGTCATTTACTTCTCCGCAAAGCGTATATTCTCTCCAATTATAATTTTTGCATAGATCGGGATAATACTGCTCAGCTAATATTTTCTCATATAAATTCCCCTCCTCTGTCGGGATACATTTTTTAATTTTATCGGAAGGTACTTTAAAAAAAGTGTTATTCAGACCAAGCTTCTTGATTACCAATTCTTCCGTCAGTGAAGAAAATTCAGTACCCGTAACCTTCTCAATTATAAATTTCAGGAGAACATAACCTATACAGGAGTATATTACTTTTCTCCCCGGTCCGGCAGTTGTTCCAAGCTCTTTTATGACGGTTAAAGGATCTTCATCCCTGAGATAAAGGGGATACCAAGCTTGAATTCCGGATGAATGTGTAAGGAGATGAGAAATTTTTATTTCTTTGGAGAACCCTTCAAAAAAACTACCGATTGAAGAATTTTCACGAAACTCACCTTTCTCAATTAAAATCAAACTGACAAGGGCGGTTGCAAGGGGTTTGGTGAGAGATGCCACATCATATATTGAGTCGGTAGTAAGATCTTCATCCGATGAATCGAATATGATTTTTCCGTAACTTTTTTCAAACGGAACTCCTTCGTGTGAGCCGGCAAATATAGTAATTCCCGGAAAGGTCTTCTCATCTATCAGTTCGGAAATATATTCTTCAAACTTCAATATCTTTTATACTTTTTGAAACCATTTCGGCAAGTTCCAATGCATCCCTTCCGTCCTCTCCCGTAACATTATAATTTTTCCCGTTATTTAACGTTTTATAAAAATTATTCCACAAATTAAACAGGGGTTCAATATCGGGAATATCGGGAATTTCCTCGTTTATTTCTGTTCCTCCGATCCTGTACACTTTCACACTCTTTTTTTTATAATCGACGGAAAAGTATCCGTTTTTTTGAAAAATCCTTAACTTGCGAGTTTTCTTTTGTGAGATTCTGCTTGCGGTAATATTTGCAACAAGACCGGATTTAAACTCAATTCTTGCATTGGCAATATCCAATTTTTTTGATATCACGGGAATACCCGATGCATTAATTCTCTCAATCCCTGAATTATCCCACTGTAGGATAATATCAAGATCGTGAATCATCAGATCGTTTATTACATCAACATCCAACGATCTGGGGGAAAAAGATCCGAGTCTCTGAATCTCGATAAAGAGAGGTTTTTTTATATAGTCTTGAATATATTCAACAGCAGGATTAAACCGTTCGAGATGTCCGACTGCAATCTTAACTCCCTTATCTTTTGCTATCGCTATCAGTTCGTCAGCTTCCTCCAAAGTAGTCGTAAAAGGTTTCTCCACAAGGACACTCTTACCTTTCTCAATAAAATATTTTGCTATGGGATAGTGAAAAGTAGTGGGGGTAGATACCATAACGGCATCAACATAATCCGGCATTTCTTTATAATCGACAAACTTTTTGATATCATATCCGGAAGTACCAGCACTTAGATTATTAGGAGAAATATCAGACGAACAAGTTAATTCAAACTCAGGAATGGAATCCGCAACCCTTAAATGATTCCGCCCCATTGATCCCGTACCTATAATTCCGATTCTAATATTCATTTGTTTGGTTTAAAATTCTTTAGAATTCCCCTTTTTGTCTTTGAGATAAAATCCAATATTACTTCGGCTTCCTTTGAATCGGCAAACAATAACTTCAGTTTATCAACAGCCTGGGAAGTATTCATATCTTCTCTATATATGATATTTAAAATATCCCTTACCATATTGATAAAATCTCGATCAATTCCACTTCTTAACATTCCGATCGAATTTGGCCCGTAAAAATTATAACTGTCTCTGGATTGAGATATTTTTACGTAAGGTAGAACATCCTGCTCAATTATGGAATACGCTCCGATGTAAGAATTACGACCAACCCTGACAAACTGATGAACCGATGAGAAAGCACCTATATATGCATAATCTTCAATTTCGACATGACCTGCCAATGTCGCTCCGTTTATAAAAAGAGTATGATTTCCGATCATGCAATCATGAGCTATGTGAGAGTATGCAAGGATATAATTATCATCTCCGATTTTTGTTAACCCTCCCCCTTTAATCGTACCTCTGTTTATTGTGGTAAACTCACGAATCAGATTGTCCGATCCTATTTCAAGAAAAGTTTCCTCATTTTTATAAGTGATATCCTGCGGATCGGTTCCTATTGAAGCAAAAGGGAAGATTTTCGAATTCTCTCCGATCTTAGTATTTCTATCTATGACCGAATGGTGCATTATTTCACAATTATCACCTAACTCAACATTGTCTCCGACCATTGTAAATTGTCCGATCTTAACATTTTTTCCAAGCTTTGCATTCGGACTTATTACCGCCGAAGGATGGATCATATTACCAATCATTATGCCAGTGCGGAACTTAGAATTCCGGTTGCGGCAATTTTACCGTCAACAGTTGCTTTACCTTCCATTTGAGCAAAAACACCTCTTTGGCGTACAAGTTTCATTTCCAAATCGAGACGATCTCCGGGTATTACAACCTTTCTGAATTTTGCTTTATCTATCCCTGTAAAATATGCCATCCTTTTCTCTTTGGGTATTTGTCTCAACATTAGAATTGCACCCAATTGAGCCAAAGCCTCCATTATCAAGACCCCAGGGAAAACAGGGTTTGCAGGAAAATGTCCTTGAAATATGGCTTCGTTTACCGAGATATTTTTATAACCGCGAATAAAATCAGGCTCAATTATCTCCACCACCCTGTCAACAAAAAGGAAAGGATAACGGTGGGGAATTATCTCACGAATCTTTTCAATCCCGAAAATTTCATCCATTCGACTATTTTTTTTTGTACTTTGAATTGATCTCTTTAATCACAACATCGGTGATATCAATAGTTTTATCAAAATAAGAGATTCCTGCAATACTTAGATCGAATACGAGTGTAAATCCTTTTGATTTTCCGATTCTATCAATAATCGGCATTACTTCCTTTTGGAGAGACTGCATCTCTTGCTGATACCTAAGTCTGAGTTCTCTCTGAGTATCTTCATAATACCTTTTTAAATTTGTTTTCTTCTTCTGCAAAAGGATAGATTTATTCTCTCTCGTTTTCTCATTAAGTGCAGGCGACCGAAGATCTTTTTCGATTTTTTTGATCTCCGCTTGCATTGTAGCAACTTTTTTCTGCTTCGATGCTCCGAGATTACTCAACTTTGCCTGAATATCTTTTCCTCTTTGTGTAGAAGCTATAACTTTTTGAGCATTAATAACACCGATTTTTACTTCCGCAAAAGTAAAGAATGTCAGTGTCAAGATTGCAATAACAACAACTAATGTCTTTTTCATATTTGTCTCCTTAATTAAACATTTATCTGTTTATACGTTTTAATAAAATGACGGTCCGACGGCAAATTTAAAGGAAAAGTTAGAATCATCTTTTCTAAGGACTCTCGGATTGTACGCAAAGATCAATCTGAACGGAACATTCAGCATCGGTATGAATATTTTCAACTCAAGACCCGTTGAGACATAAACATCTTTGAAGCTGATAGGACGATCTTCTCCGTACGAATTTCCGATATCATAAAAGAAATTAAACGAAAACTCTCTCGTTAACGGTATCTGATATTCAAAATTAAGATAGAAAGCTTTGTCTCCACCTAAAACATAACCGCTCTCATCTCTGGGCCCCAACCTCATTATGTCAAATCCGCGAATTGTTCTCTCTCCTCCGAGAAAAAACTTTTCATAGAAAGGTATTTTCTTTTCTCCGAACTCAATAAGGGTTTGATAAACCGCATGCATTCCGAATGTGTGTCTGCTCCAGAGAGGTATGAATTTAACAAATTCAAATTTGAACTTGTGCATATCAATATCTCCTCCGAGAAAACCTCCCGAATATCTGTAATTTAAGAGATATTTTGTCCCCGATGAAGGAAAAATCGGAGAATCAACGGTTGAATAGTATATGGTGGGAGAAAATGATGATATCACCCTCTTCCCTTCCGTATAGTAATAGAAAGCATAGGTATTCTGCCAGTTGATATTGTCATTTACATCACTTATTGATACATCTTCAAAGCTGTAAACGAGCGAAGCTCCCCAAAATCTCCAGAATCGAAATGAAGTCATCAGGTTAAAACCGACACCATCCCTTTTATAATAGTTCGGGTAATTGAATGATTGTTTAAAAACATCAAAACCCAAACTTGCGGGAAGATGAAAAAGGTGAGGTTCCGTAAATGCAAGTCTGTAATTCTTAGTTCGAGAACCACTTTGGAGATTCAGTGCAAAAGTCTCACCGAGACCGAGAAAATTTTGAGTTGAATATCCAAGACCTATGAACCATCCGTCGTATCCGCTGTAACCGACATTAAAATTTATCATCTGTCTGTTCATCTCCTGAACATCAACAATCATATTTATTTTCTGAGGATCTTCCGGATCGGGTTTTATTTCAGGCATTTTTTCAATAGTCACAAGACCCAGCTGCCTCATCCTTCGGATAGAACTTTCCAATGCCTGAGTATTAAATCTCCTACCCTCCCTTAAAAACCACTCTCTTCTAATAACTTTATCCTTTGTGAACGTATTTCCGGTAAATTCAAGTTTACCTACATACGCAATTTCATTCTCCCTGATCCTTATTGTAAGATCGGCAATTTTCTTAACGGGATCCAAATTTTCATCGGGAGCAACCTGAGCATAAAAAAATCCGATAGACCCGTAAAGTTTCTGAATCTCCTCTATACCTTTGTTTCTCCTCTTAATGTTGTAAACATCACCGGTTTTCATCTTTATCAAGGATCTGAGAAATTTTTTCTTTATTACTTTGTTACCTTCAACTTTAATTTCTCCGAGAGTATATCTCGGACCCTGATCAACAGGTATTGATATTTTCAACATTTTTTGAAGTTTACCGAATGCAGTTACTCTATTCACTCTTGAAAAAATCGGTTTCCCGACTTTTGCTTCAATAAAACCTCTCCTTTGGAGACGGAGTTTCACACCTTTCAGATCCTCCACCATCTTCTCCTTGTTGTAAACATCTTTGCCGATTATTGTTGAGATCAGTCCGTGAACTTTATTGTTCTTCATCCCCCTTCTGATAAAAGAGGGAGAAACATACCGTGTATCAAGTCCCGGGAAATCTATGCATCCTATCCTTGTCTTCGGTCCGGTAACGACCTTTATCTCAAGTTTTATTCCCCCTTTTTCGGGAGTTTCAATAATCTCCACTTTTCCATCGTTGTAACTTTTTTCAAGCAGAAGATCTTTGATAATCTTTTCAACCTTCTTCAATTTAGCGGGATTAAAATATGAGAAAGGTGCAAGGACAACACTATTCTCCTGTAATTTATCTTCAATGTCATCACGTTTTATTTTTTTTCCGGTTTTATATTTGATGGAAATAATGAGAGGATTCTCTACAACAACAAATTTCACCTCCTTTCCACCTTCAACATCGGAAACATCAAGTTTAATATCTTTGAAAAATCCGGTTTCCCACAATGTTCTGAAATCCTTTTTCAGCTGTTCCGGACGATATTCTTTGCCAACTTTTGATTTGATATAGAAAAGGAACGTGTCTTTGGATACTTTTTTGTTTCCGTTAACCGTAATTATCTTTATCACATCCGAAGACAACAAAAATGCAGACAATAAAACAAACACAATTAGAAATGATGTTTTTCTCATAAGAGCCTCTCAAGTAATCGAATTTTATAACATATTTTCCCCTGTAATTCAATAAAAACCGATTTTACAGAGTAAAAATATCCCATACAGCTTATGACTACGGATTTATAAAAACAGTTTCATAAAAACCGATAAAATCCGTATGAGTTTTCAACACCTCAACTATTTTACGAGAAATAAAACTCCGATAGATTGAAAAAAGCATCTGTTGAGATATAATCTCCTAATGAAAATTACACTTCTACTATCGGTTATGATTTTTATTATTGTCCCCCTTACTCCGTTATCCGAAGAGAAACAGGAATTGCCAAAAGATGATCTATTCACAATCATGAAAGGAAAACTTGTAGTCAAAAGAACACCTGTAAAAGGTTCTCCTTGGCCGGAGATCAAAATAACGGGAAGGGTAAAAGCAAGACCGATTGAGAGTATCTCGGTTTTTTATGCCTATCATGAGCACAAGGAATTTCTTCCGGATCTTCTCGAATCCACTCCTGTAAAATATGTATCTCCGTCGGATGTCCATATTAAATTTGTAATGGATATTCCGTGGCCATTAAAAAACAGCAGATATGTTACGGGAAATAAAGTTAAAAAACTTGGAGAAAATAAATTTGCAATTGAGTGGTATCTCGTTAAAAGCAACTCATCTAAAGAGTCAAAAGGGTCGGTAACCTTTTTACCGTTTAAAGGTGAAACCCTCCTGATCTACCGTACATTTATCAATCCGAAAAGCAAACTTGCCGGACTGTTCAGAAAAAAAATGGTCAAAAAAACGGTTAAGTCGGTAAAAGAAATCATACGATGGATAGAATCCAAAAAGATGTATCATCCCAAAGAGATAAAGAATTACATTTCGCTACTTAACAAAACATTTGAAGGTGATTACGTATACAAAGACATACCGAGAGAATAATTGACTTTGACATGATGTTTATCTATACTGAAAATATATAGTCGGATTCCGGAGAACATAACGATGAAAACGGTTTTGATAACTGGAGGGGCAGGATTTCTCGGATCACATTTGACCGATAAATTTCTTAGTAATGGTTGGAATGTTATCGTACTTGACAATCTCATAACCGGATCGGTAGATAATATCGGTCATCTCATCGGAAAAAACAATTTTAAGTTCATTAAATACGATGTGACGGATTACCTCTTCTTTGAGGAAGATATTGATCTGATTCTCCATTTTGCCTGCCCTGCTTCTCCCATTGACTACGCTCTGCACCCTATCCACACAATGAAGGTCGATTCCCTCGGAACCTTAAACACTTTGGGACTTGCAAAGAACAAGGGTTCACGCTATGTGTTCGCTTCCACTTCGGAAATTTACGGTAGTCCGGAAGTGCACCCTCAACATGAGGGGTATTGGGGAAATGTGAATCCCATCGGAATAAGATCGGTATATGATGAAGCAAAAAGATTCTCCGAAGCCATGTGTATGGCGTACCATAGGGAACATAAGATTGACATTAGGATCTCAAGAATTTTTAATACCTACGGTACAAGGATGAAACTTACGGACGGCAGAGTGATACCTACATTTATATCTCAATCTCTATCTGGAAAAGATATTACGATTTTCGGGGATGGGTCACACACAAGAAGTTTCTGCTACATAGATAATCTTACGGAAGGTATCTATGAACTATCCGTAAGGGAAGGATTGGAGGGTAACGTGATCAACCTTGGGAATCCCGACGAATCCTCCATCAGATCACTTGCCGAAAAAATCATTTCCATTACCGGCTCGAACTCTGACATTGTTCATAAAAAGATACCGGAAGATGACCCTCCGCTAAGAAAACCTGATATTTCAAAAGCCGAAGAACTTCTCGGATTTTCTCCTTCCGTCTCGCTTGATGAAGGTTTGAGAAAAATAATACCGTGGTTCTATTCCAAGATTAATGGATAAATATCTTTTTGGTCCGGTCCCTTCAAGAAGGTTGGGAATATCACTCGGTCTGGACATTATACCTTACAAAACCTGTACGCTTGACTGTCTATACTGTGAATGTGGAAAAACCAACAACCACAGTCTCGTTAGAAAATCTTTCTTTCCTCCTGAAAAACTTTTATCCGAGACGGATATTTTTCTGAAAAAAAAGATTCACCTTGACTACATAACATTTGCAGGTTCGGGAGAACCGACACTTAATTCCGATATCGGATATATGATAAAAAAACTTAAACGGATCACAAATACACCGATAGCAGTACTTACTAACGGAACATTGTTGGACAGACCGAAAGTTAGAGAAGACCTTCTCCTGTCCGATCTCCTTCTACCTTCACTTGATGCAGTGTCCGAAGATGTATTTAAAAAAATTAACAATCCGGTTGAAGGAATTACCGCCAAACAATTGGTAAAAGGTCTGATCGATTTCAGTAAAATATACAAAGGTAAAATTTGGGTGGAAGTTTTCATATCGAAAGGAATTAACGACTCCGTTGAGGAACTTGGAAGAATCCGCAAAGTATTGGAGCAAATAGATCCCGCAAGAATTCAGTTGAATTCATTGGATAGACCCCCTGCATATACGGAAGCAAAAACCGCTGGCCACAAACTACTTACATCAATAATGGACAGCTGGAAGGATCTTCCCGTCGAAATTATTAAAAGAGTAAAAACAAGAGATGAGATACCTTCTTTTTCAAAAAATCTTGAGAACAGTATCATGAACACAATAGTAAGACGCCCTCTCACGCTTGAAGACCTAATAACACTAACCGGAAAAAACAGACTTGAATTGAACAAATATATTGACATTCTCGAAAAAGAAAAAACGATCCGTACCGAAATTGTCGGGGAAAAAATTTTCTTTCGTCCATATTCGGAAACGTAGAAACTATTTTTAATTTTCTACGTAAAAAATAGAGATGAAAGGAGGATAGAGTGAAAAAATTGATTGTATTTGTTTTTATGTTATTTGTTTTAATATCAACATCTTTTGCCGATACTAAAATTGCCGAGACCGACGATCCCTATTTGTGGTTGGAAAATATTTCAGGACCCAGATCGTTGGAATGGGTAAAAGCAAGGAATATCGAATCAACTTCGATTCTAAAAAAAGTTACCGATTTTGAAAAAATTAATAAAGGTATCCTTGATATATTGGATTCCGACAAAAAAATACCTTACGCAAGGAGATACGGAAAATATTTATACAATTTTTGGAAGGATGCAGATCATCCGAAAGGAATTTACAGAAGGACCTCTCCCGAAGAATATAAAAAAAAATCTCCATCTTGGGAAACCGTTCTTGACATTGACAAACTTGCAAAAATAGAGAAAGAGAACTGGGTTTTTAAAGGAATTCAACTGTTATACCCCGACTATAAACTCGGTTTGATGATTTTGTCAAGAGGAGGGTCGGATGCATCCGTAGTGAGAGAATTTGATGTTGAAAAAAAAGAATTCGTTAAAGACGGTTTCATACTTCCCGAAGGGAAATCCATGATCCAATGGATTGATAAAGACAGTGTATTTGTTGCTGCCGATTTCGGTCCGGATACGCTTACGGAATCGGGATATCCGGCAATAGTTAAGATTTGGAAGAGAAATACTCCTATTTCAAAAGCAAAAACGGTTCTAAAAGGGGATAAAAAATCGGTTTATATTTACGGTACAAGATTTTTCAGTGAAACCGGAAATTTTGATATCGTTGTCGAAGCAAATACTTTTTACAAAAGTACCGTCTATAATCTTAACAACGGAAAGCTAAAGAAACTTAATATACCTTCTGATGCGGAGATAGGAGGTTACTTTAAAAATCAACTTTTGATTAACCTTAAGAGTGATCTAAAAACAAAGAATGGAGTTTTTAAGCAAGGTTCGGTAATAATCGTAAAAAAAGACGATATCCTTTCCGATAAAATGAATTTTACAACTCTCATGGAACCGGAAGAGAGATTGTCAATTGAATCTGTTTCCACGACGAAAAACTTTATTCTTGTTACGGTTTTGGATAATGTCGTAAGTAAACTTTATCAGTACTCTTTGGATTCAAACGGAGTGTGGAAAAAAAATCTTGTTCAAATCAAAGATAACGGAACCTTGAGCGTCTACAATACCAATGAGAATTCGGATGATTATTTTGTGATATTCCAAAACTTCTTGACACCGGATAGCTTGTATAAGGTTAATGGGAAAACCGGTAAGAAAATACTGCTGAAGAGTCAGCCCGAATGGTTTGACTCCAAACCGTACAAAACAAAGCAATTCGAAGCTATTTCAAAAGACGGAACTAAAATTCCTTACTTCATCGTTATGAGAAAGGATGTCAAAT
>Ga0256846_1000510_pt1 | contig 15606 bp, 16 predicted proteins | sample TevniametaG_FD_189098 | JGI IMG/M metagenome (GOLD analysis project Ga0256846, IMG submission 189098) | Tube worm associated microbial communities from hydrothermal vent at the East Pacific Rise, Pacific Ocean - Tevnia | ecosystem: Host-associated > Annelida > Integument > Unclassified ...
TTATCATTACTACAAGAAGTTGTGTTGTATAAAGGTTCATAACAGATTATGTTTTATGATAACTTTTAAATTTTCCCTAAACATTTTTTTATAAACTACTAACAAAAATACCTTCTATTGTGCCAAAAAAATTATTCTATTCTATCCCCAAAATGTCTAAAAATGTCTAAAAAAATGTCTAATTTATTTTTAATTATCCACTTTTAGACATTTTCCATATTTTTCCTGAAATTTCTATTATCCCTTCTCTTCTTAAATACTGTAAATTATTTTTTATTTTGGTTTGCTTTTGTTTGATAGTTAAGACATCAGGAAGTTTTTTCAATAATACAGACTCAAAATCTTTTCTTTTGCCTTTTTTAAATTTCTTTAAATAATCTGTAATAACTTTTTGTATATAATTATCGTCAATACCTCTTAATTTTATGTAATCGACTTCCTTTCCTGTAACCTCAGCCACAAAAGCAGAAATAAAATAGTTAGGATAACGACCTTCTATTAATTTATCTTTTCTAAGTAATTTAGCAGCATCTTTGCTAATATGCTTTTTTTTCTGAACTCTATCTAATAAAACAACTTTCATCAAAGGCAAATCTTTTCTTTCTATTAATAGTTTAGAATAATTTTTATCAATAGAATGTCCGTAAATTTGTAGTGTTACTTTTTGTTGTTCCGAAAGAATATAATCAGGTAAAGGAAAATATCTATTTTTTTGAGAAAGATACATTGTATGAATTCCGTATCCCATTGTATCTATCATTCCTAAATTCACCATTGCTTTTACCAACCAAGGATTACGGTATCTTTCCGGTGTTTTTTCTCCCGAAAGATATTCATCAGGAGAACCTTCGTAAAAACTACCTGCATTAGTAAAAATCAATTTATCAATTTTTTCAGTTACTACAACTCGCTTGTTTAGAGAATAATCTTGATGAGCTATACAATTATGCAAAGCCTCTAATATAGTTCGTGTATCGTATTTATCAACAGTAGTTGCTAATAATTTTTTATCAGGAAAAAATTTATATTTGATATTACGAATTTTTTGTAAAATTTTTGTAGTATTTAACAACAACGGACAACTAAAATGTTCATAGGCTTTTTCTTCTGTTTCTAATTTCCAAGTAATTTCAGCAATTGACGGTAACAAATAATGAGATGTTTCTTCTTTGCCAAGTAATAAAATGGCTGTATTGGTTATTTTTCCGTTAATGGTAATTTTAGCTTTATCTAAGAAAGTTTGGGTATTCCAACTATCAATTTGATTATAAAAATTTGTGTCACTATTTTTTTCTTTAAATTTTATTTTGGCAATTTTTATAGCCTCATCGTCTAAATCTTCAATACTTGCATTATTAATAATTTTTGCACTCCAATCTTCTAACGAATTATATATTAACCGAATGTATTCGGGAAAATTATGCAAATCAGTTTTATTACTACCAATACGAATATAAGCTTTCTTTTTAAAATAAGTAGGTTCAGCTTTGGCGGCAGGTATGCGAAATATTACTATTTTTTTGTTTTTATAAATAAATTCAAATATTTCAAAATTAATTTTCGGATGCAATAAATTTCGTATCCATAGTTCTAAATCTTGATTGCCTTGTTTGGCATTGGTAAAACAAAAATTTGTTCCTTTAATTTCGTGTGTAATATCATCAATTCCCCAAATCAGATAACCGAAAGGTTTGTTGCTTATGGTTGCACCATTACTTATTGCAGAAATATATTCACCTATTTGCTCGTTAGTAATACTACCAGCACCTAATTTAAACTCAATCCATTGAGTTTCTGCATCGTAAGTAGTTAGCTCTTCAAGCAAATTATGTAAATCATCTGTTCTCATAAAAATATATCAAAATTATACTTAATTTTTTCTTTGATTAATTTTTACTTTTTAGTTGTCAGATGAAACATCCTGTTAGTTAATTCACACTTTCAATTTTGCATTACTGCTATAATCATACTTTTCGAAATAACTTCTCCAAAAAAATCAGAGTAAACCGGAACAAGCTGTGTGTGTTAAATAAAGTTATCATGGATGTTTCATCTTTTTTAGCTGCTTATACAAAATAAGATATTATCAATAATTAAAGGTTTACTAAAATAAGTTTTTTAAAAATGAAAAAAAAGAAGATAAATGAAATTATTATTTCGTTTTTTCATTGTATAATTGTAATTCATAAAAGCTGAATATGGATAATTCGGAAAATCAACTTATAGCACTTGTAGATACCGACGATAACATAATCGGATACGAAAATAAAGATACCGTGCATCAAAAGGGATTGTTGCACAGAGCTTTTTCGGTTCTTATTTTTAATGATAAAGGCGAAATGCTTATCCAGCAACGTGCCGAAACAAAATACCATTCTCCTTTGTTGTGGACTAATGCATGTTGCAGTCACCTGCTTAAAGGTTCAACAATGGAAAAAAGTTTACACGAAAGATTGTTGTTTGAAATGGGTTTTGATACCGATGTGGAATTTAAATTTAAATTTACTTATAAAACCGAATTTACCAACGGACTTATCGAATACGAAACCGACCACGTTTATTTTGGTAAATGGAATGGTAACATTAAACTAAATTCGCAAGAAGCAACAAGTTATAAGTGGATGAATATAAATGATTTAAAAAATAGCATAAAACAAAACAGACAAAACTACACATATTGGTTTTTGTATATAATGGATAATTTTGATATAAAATACAATGGATAAAAATCAGATGTTAAAACATATAAATGAAGTTGTAAAAGGCACTATGATTGACTATTTGGGCATAGTGTTTACAGCAGTGGGCAACGATTATATTGAGGCTACAATGCCGGTAAATTCAAAAACACACAATCCCGCAAAAATTTTACACGGCGGTGCTATGATGGCTCTTGCCGAATCGGTTGGCAGTGCATTGTCGTATCTTTTTATTGATATTGATAAGCAAGATGTGAGAGGTTTAGACATTAACGGCAACCACGTTCGCAGTGTGAGCAACGGAACAGTTACCGCAAGAGCAACACTTATTCATAAAGGGAAACTCACTCACGTATCGGAAATAAAAATTACCGACAACAACGGACAATTGCTTAATATAAGCAGAATGACTAATATTGTAATTGATAAAGATTAAAAAATTGAGCAAACAAATCTTAGACACCGATTTTATAAAAAAAGCAATAAAATGCGGAATACCGTTTGCTGTATGGTCGCTTCCGCAAACAGATGAGGTAAACACCGCTTTTTGCAAACCCGAAGATGTTATAAAAACTTATGCTACAAAAAATATAAACAAACAAGAGGGTTTTGTTTTTGCTCCTTTTCAAATTTGCAAACACCTGCCTGTTTATATTATCCCTTTCGGGAAAAAATATTCGGAAGATATTTTTACCGGTTGTAAAAAAAATATTCCGCAAGCAGATAAAGATAAATTCACTTCAAATATTAAAACATCTGAAACAGAGCATATTAATCAGGTGAATAAATTTTTATCGGTATTTAAAAAAACAGGGATAAAAAAAGCTGTGCTTTCGCGAAACAAGTGGATACCCGAATACAATATTGAGCAAATGCCGGCACTTTTTGAAGCATTAAACAAAACATATCCCAATGCCTTTGTTTATCAGGTTTTTATTCCCGAAGCAGGATATTGGACAGGAGCTACTCCCGAACTTCTTTTTTCGGTAAACAACGAAACGGCAACAACCGTATCGCTAGCGGGAACTCAACCTTACGATAATGCGGAAAATATTTCGTGGAACGAAAAAGAGATTGTAGAACAAGAACTTGTAACCGAGCATATAAGAAGTGTTTTGCACGGTTTTAACATTAAAGAGTATTCCGAAGACGGACCAAAAACAGCAAAAGCGGGACAAATGGTTCATCTGAAAACTATTATAGAATTTAATTCGGAAAATATAAAAAACAGATTTGGCGAATTTATTGAAAAATTACATCCCACACCTGCCATTTGCGGACTTCCCGTTAAGGAATCGCTTGAATTAATTCTTGAAACCGAGGGTTACGACCGTGAATATTATACCGGATATTTGGGAACGGTAAAAAACAATGAAATATCGCTGTTTGTAAATTTAAGATGCCTGCAAGCATTTAACAACGGTGTTGTGTTGTATGCAGGCGGCGGAATTACTCCCGATTCAAATCCCCGAAAAGAATGGGAAGAAACTAAATTAAAAATTAAAACGCTGGAAAGTTTGTTGAAAATGTTGAAATAACATTATTGTTTTTTTGCAAAAAGTTAACTTTTATGATAACTTTGTGATGTGATAAGAGAAATTCGATTTTATAAAAATTATTTTATCAACTTTTATTCTAAACAAAATAATAAAGTTCAAGAAAAAATTGAATTTGTATTAACATTAATAAAACAAGTTGACAGAATTCCTGAAAAGTTTTTTAAATATTTAAAATCAACAACAGGACTTTACGAAATACGTGTTGAATATCAATCGAATATTTATCGGATATTTTGTTTTTTCGATGAAGGTAATTTAATTATTTTGCTAAATAGTTTTCAAAAGAAAACACGAAAAACACCTAAAAGAGAAATTGAATTAGCAGAAAAATTAAAGAAAGAATATTTTAAAGAAAAGGAGGCAGAAAATGAATAACTATAAGGGAGTAAAAAGTTTTGATGAACTTTTAGATAAAAAATACGGAAAAACAGGTTCTGAGAAAAGAAATAAATTTGAAGAACGTGCTCATATGTTTATTATTAGTGAGATGCTGAAACAGGCACGAAAAGAAGAAAATATGACACAAGAGCAACTTGCCAAAAAAGCAGGAACCAAAAAGAGTTATATATCAAAACTTGAAAATGCAAAAGGAAATATTCAACTTTCAACACTTATTCGTATTTTTGAAACCGGTTTGGGAAGAAAAATAGGATTAACATTTTTATAAATAATTTAATTATTCGCTTTAAAAATCCTATATCTTTTTATGAACTTTACAAACTCAAAATATATTTCAAGTAATAAAAAATCGGCTCAATTAATTGTAGAAGAGTGTTTCAATTACGGTATTGAAAATGTAATATTATCTCCCGGTTCGCGAAATGCTCCGTTGATTATTGCTTTTGACAATCATCCCGCATTTACCTGTTACTCAATTCCCGATGAGCGTTCTGCCGCATTTTTTGCTTTAGGAATGGCACGCCAAACCAATAAACCCGTTGCAATAGTTTGCACTTCGGGCACAGCGGTTTTAAACTTTGCTCCGGCACTTACCGAAGCATACTATCAAGAAATTCCTATAATAGCAATTACTGCCGACCGTCCGCCCGAACTTATCGACCAAGAAGACGGGCAAACAATACGACAGGATAATATTTTTGCAAATCATATTCGCTATTCGGTTTCACTACCCGTTGACGATGAACATATTTTAAATGCAAAAAGCGAAATTGAAACAGCATTTTACAATGCCCTTTCTTATCCCAAAGGACCTGTTCATATTAATGTTCCTTTCAGAGAACCTTTGTATGATACCGAAGAGATTAAAATAGTTCACAATTCTGTCGATATATCGAATAATCTTAATATTGAAACGGATAAACTGGATAAATTGATTGATGCCGTAACCGATGCTAATAAAATTATACTTATTGCAGGCGTTCATCTTCCCGAAAGGGAAATAAACAACTTGGCAAATTTGCTTGCAACCGATAAAAATTTTGTGGTGCTTGCCGGTGCTACATCAAATATTTACGGCGAAGAAATTATTAATATTTACGATATTGTTTTAAAAAACATAAAAAATACCGAAGTTGATAAATTTAAACCGCAGGTATTAATAACCATTGGTGGCAGTGTTGTGTCAAAAATTGTAAAACAGTTTTTGAGAGATACCGATAATCTTATCCATTACGATATTGATGTAAATCCGCAAAAAATTGATACTTATTTTTCACTTACCGATACCATTGTTTCGCATCCCGAAGATGCTCTTAAATATTTATATGAAAATATTGAACCTGCCGATAGTTCTTTTAAAAATAGCTGGGTAAAAAGACAACTATCTGTAAATAAACAATTTAAACAACTAATATCATCCTGTAATTTATGCGATTTAACTGTTTTTAGTAGTTTTTTCGATAATTTAAATGAAGAAATAAATCTACATTTGGCAAACAGCACTCCGGTAAGGTATGCCGAGTTTTTTGCAAAAAGTGAATTGGTAAATTATTATTGTAATCGTGGCACCAGTGGCATTGACGGCTCTTTGAGTACAGCAGCGGGAGCTGCATTGGTTTCGGATACTTTAACAGTGTTAATTACCGGCGATATAGGTTTTGTTTACGACTCTAATGCTTTTTGGAACAGACACATACCAGATAATTTAAGAATTTTGCTTATAAACAATTCGGGCGGTAATATTTTTAAAATTATTCCCGGACCGGGAACAACAAACCAGCTTAAAGATTTTTTTGAAACAAAACAAAATGTAAACAACGAGTTGCTGTGTAAAGCATTTAATATTAGTTACTTGTCGGCAACAAACAGTAATGAATTAAAACAACAGCTTAACTCATTTTTAGATTTAAATGCAGGAGCAACAGTTTTGGAAGTTTTTACCGATGCAGAATTAAATGTGGAGATTTTTGAAAAGTTGAATAAATATTAATCTTTATACGCCGAATAAAAAATTAAGCTCTGTGCTCCCCAGTATAATGTCATAATAAAATATCGGGCAAAAGGTATTGACGTATGAAATTTATCAATGGCAATAAGACTATCGCTAAGCACAAACAGTAAAGCTCCAATTACTGCAAATATCGCGTATCGGTTAAACTTGCTTTGTGCAAATGCACGCCAAGCCATTATTAAAATTACAATAATATATGCTAAAACAGGAATAGCCATTTCTCCCAGATTTGGAGAAAGTGTCCAATAAATTCCTATTCCGTAAGAGGCAAGGAGAATAAGCGGAATGCCGAGCATTTTCTTGCTTCGTGTGAAAAATGCCAAAATATAGGCAATATGTCCCGTTAAAAATGCCACAAGACCAAATACAAAAAAGTTTGGCGACCACTCTAACAACATATCACCGATTACGGAAAACAGCAATCCGAAAAATATATATTTACGATATTTACTATCACGTGGTAATAATATCAAAAAAACCACAACCGGAACAGGTTTTACTATTAATCGCAATAAATAATTGCCGCTATACTGTCCGAAAAAATATAATCCTATTGCAAGAATTGCTAAAAGAGCCAATAACTTTTGTTTCATAGTTTTTTTGTTGAAATTTTATACTACTAACAACTAAAATTAAAAGTATTTTTTTATAATTCAAATTATTACACAGTTTAAAAATACTAATGATTTTAAAAAACGAGTAATATTCTTATTTTTGCATATAAACTTTTACAACAATGACTAAATTAAAAATATCTTGTAAAGTAATTTTATTACTATTTCTGTTTATCTCCTTTTCGGGATGCAAAGAAAAAGACAAACCGGAAGAACCACCAACAAGCGGAACCTTCATTGATTCGCGAGACAATTACGAATACAAATGGATAAAAATAGGCGATGACATTTGGATGACAGAAAATCTTGCATATAAAACAAATTCGGGATGTTGGACTTATGGCAACAGTGATACAACGCTTTCGGTTTACGGCTATTTATATACATATGCAAGTGCAACAGAAGCCGTGCCCGAAAGTTGGCATATTGCCACAGGAACAGAATGGGATGCTTTAATAAAAAACTTGGGCGGATACGAAATTGCAGGCGGAAAACTTAAAGAAACAGGAACAAAACATTGGCTTTCGCCAAACGGAAAAGCTACAAACAGTTCGGGATTTTCAGCTTTACCCGGAGGATATCGCAGTTATTACGACGGTGCTTTTTACACAATAGGCGAATACGGCTACTGGTGGTGCTATGCCGAAGATGATAAAACAACAGCTTCTGTTTATGTGTTGAATTACGAAAACGGTCTTGTTTTTAGAAACAACAACCGTAAAGACTACGGCTATTCGGTAAGATGCGTTAAAAATAAAAAATAGTTTAAAAAGTAATAAGATTAGACTAACAGGTTTTTAAACCGAATTATACAAATTATATGTTTGAAAATCAGATATATATAAAGTAAACTTGTTGGATTTTCTTATTTAAAAATGCTTTTTTAGATAGCATTCTGTCAATCAATTAACACTTCTAACTCTTTTTGCGAAAAGGGCATATAATTTTGATTGTTTTTAAGAGTAATCTCAGGATTATAGTTGTTTATTTTATAATATTTACCAAATCGTTGTTTCAACTCTTGTAACTGTTCAATTGTATGCAATCCTTTTATTACTGTTGTTCTGAATTCATACTCAACACCGGCATTTTCAATTAACTTTATTAATAATAATATATTTTTAAAAACAGTGTCAGTCACAGTGTTCCCCGTTGCCGCATTATAATGCTCAATGGAGAGCAAATGCTTAATATCCATAGCAACAGCATCAATTAAGTTATTAGAAAAAAGAGTTTCCAACATTTGCGGATTTGTTCCGTTGGTGTCGAGTTTTACTTTTAAATTCAAATCTTTAATTTGTTTTATAAAATCGGGTAAATCGTTGTGCATTGTAGGTTCACCACCTGTTATGCAAACAGCGGTAAGCAGTTTTGAGTGTTTTTTTAAATAATCGAAAATAACCGTTTCATCAATTACATCCGTAAATTTTTCGGGCAATACCAATTCGGGATTGTGGCAAAAATCACATCTAAAATTACAACCTTGTGTAAAAATAACAGAGCTGATGTTTCCGGGAAAGTCAATTAAACTTTGTTTTTTAAAACCTGCAATCTTCATTTGTTTTTAAATTTTATAAATTATTCTAAATATTTACGGCGTGAATTTACCTTAAAAAAGAAATCCACGCCGTAAAATAATTTAAAATCAAAAGAATATTAATTATTCCCCAATATCAAAGGCAGCCCGTCTTTACTGCTACCAACAATTACAACCTTTGCATTAGGCGATTTAGCAAGTTCAAGAGTAGCTTCAATACCACGCATTTTTAATAATTCGGGTGTTAAACTTGAATTAATAATTTTATTTGCACGAGCTTCACCATCGGCTTGAATTCTTTTACGCTCAGCTTCCGATTTTTCTTTTTCAAGTTTAAATTGATATGCCAATGCTTCTTGCTCCTGAGTAAGTTTAAGCTCAATGGCTCTTTTAATATCGGTAGGCAAATTAATAGAACGAATCAAAAGAGCTTTCATTTCAATATTATTTTCTTTTAATTTCTCACCTGCTTCATTTATTATAGCTTGCTCAACTTCCGACCTTTTTGTTGAATAAATTTCTTCGGCAGTATATCGTCCTGCCACCTGACGCACGGTAGAACGAATTTCGGGAATTACCAACAGTTGCGAATAGTCAAGACGGAATCCTTCGTAAAGATAACCTATTTTGTTATAAACAGGATAATAGCGAACAGTCACATCAATATTAAGTGACAAACCGTTTTTATCAAGAACATCCATTGGTTCTTCACTTTTTTGTTCTTGAACATTAAAAACATACATATCATTCCATGGTGCTATAATATGAAATCCCGGACCATAAACATTATCCTTATCTAATCCTGTTGAAAAAGGACGAAACAAGACTCCTCTTTCTGTAGCATCAAGGGTAATAAATAATTTATTACCCAAAATAACCAAAACTAACAAAATTGCCATTCCGGCTACAATTAAACCCTGTGTTTTTTTCATTTGTTTATATTTTATATAATTTATAAATTCTTAATTAACTTATTTTATGATGCAGGTAGCTTAAACACTACATAATGTTTTAATTTAGGAACAATACTCATTACCGGAATTTTTGCATTTTTAATAATATCCTGAGCAAACGAGCCTAAAAATGATGAAATAATTTCAAGTTGTTGATGAGTTGTAATCAAAACTATATCACCTTGTTTTTCTTCAATATAATTAAGCACTCCATCAACTCTATCCGAAACTTTAAGCAGACTAGCCGAGACATTTATATCATGCTTTTTAATATAATCAACAACTATCTTTTGTTGCGATTCCAACTTACCTATAATTGCATCATCACTAATAGTATAAGCAGATACTATAAATATTTCGGCGTTAAAATCTTTGGCAAGTTGCACTGCATTTTTTACTTTTTCGGTTGTCTCTTTTGTAACATCAAGTGGAACAATTATCCGTTTAATCTCTGTTTTAGGTTCTTGTTTAAGAGTAATTACCGGACATTTTGCTTCGGAAACAACCCTAAGAGCATTTGTTCCGATAATTCTCTTTTTTATATTATCGGCAGTGCTTGTTCCCATAACAATAGCCGAAATATTAAGCTCTTCGGCTGTTTGCAAAATAGTTTCACACAATCTGCCTTTTTTTATAATACAGTTTACTTTATATTTTGAAAAATCAATATGTTTTTTTGCGAAATTTTCAAGATGTTTTTTTATTTTATCAATCAAAGAGTTTCTCTCTTCTTCGTTAAAAGATTCAGACCATATAGGATCAACTCCTTTAATTACATTTAATATTGTTACTTCACTGTTGTCTGCATTATTTAACATTTTTGCAGCCATCTGCAATCCATAAACCGATTTTTCCGAATAATCAACGGGAATAAGCAAATGTCTTGTTGTTGTATCCATAATTCTTATATTTTAAATTCTGAGATATACAAAAATAAAATTTAATTAATATTATAACTTAATTATTCTAAATTAATTATTAAAGATATAGATATTTTTACTAACAATAATACTATTATTATTATCTTTTAAGTTATTTTTACAAAAAAAACATTATTACTGAAAATAATTTTATTATGAGAAGAATACCCGAATCGGAATTGATAATAAATAAAGACGGAAGTGCTTTTCACTTACACTTATTACCCGAAGATATTGCCGACACTATAATTTTAGTGGGCGACCAAAACAGAGTTAAAGTTGTTTCAAGTTTTTTTGATACAGTTGAGTTAAAAAAACAAAATAGAGAATTTAATACTTGCACAGGCATTTATAAAGGTAAAAGGATAACTGTTACTTCTACCGGTATTGGTACCGACAATATTGATATTGTTGTAAATGAGTTTGATGCTCTTGCAAATATTGATTTCAAAACAAGAACAGTAAAAGATACTTTAAAAAGTTTAAACTTTATAAGAATAGGAACAAGTGGTGCTTTGCAAGAAGATATTCCTGTTGATACTCCGGTGATAAGCGAAATGGCAATAGGATTCGATGGCCTTTTGAATTTTTATGCTAACCGCAATAAAATCAGCAATGCCGATATTGAAACTTCTTTTAAAAAACATTTAAATTGGAATAAACAACTTACTTCTCCGTATTTTGTTAAAGCATCATCGGAATTATTGCAAAAAATAGGTTTCGATATGCGAAAAGGCATGACTATATCGGCACCCGGATTTTACGGTCCGCAAGGTCGAGTATTGCGTCTGCCTATCCAAGACCCCGATATTAACGATAAAATAACATCGTTTGATTATATGGGTAAAAAAATTACAAACTACGAAATGGAATGTTCAGCAATTTACGGACTCTCTAAACTATTAGGTCATAATGCAGTAACCGTTTGCGATATTATTGCTAACCGCATAAGAAAAGATTACAGCAAAAATTATAAAATATCAATGAAAGCACTTATTGAAAAAATATTAGATAAAATTGCGGGGGAATGAAATTAATAGAAAATGAAAAGTTTGTAAAGTAAAAAGCTAGAAATTAGAAGTTAGAAATAAGTCTAACATCTAGTTGTCTAGAATCTAACAGTCTGAAACATTATGAAAGAACAAGATATAGCAATATTATTAAAACTGCTTGAAGACTCTGATACAGAAGTTATTACTACTGTAAAAAATAAACTTATTGAATACGGTGAATCGGCTGCTCCGTATCTTAAAAAAGCATATGATGCTTGTGAAGAAATTACTATACAACACCATATTGAAGATATTATTCTAAATATTAAAAAGAATAAAATTAAAACTGACCTTAAAGATTGGAGTTTACATTCTTCCGGATATAATTTATTGGATGGTTTATTTATTATTTCTCAATTTCAATATCCCGATTATGATTTTAATCCGACAAAAAAATTTATTGAAACTATAAAAAAAGATATTTGGCTTGAACTGAATGATGATTTAACAGCATTGGAAAAAATAAAAATTATAAATCACATACTTTTTGATATTTATAATTTATCAATATCGCAATTAAACAACAGTCAATATTTTTTTATAAACAGTATCTTTGAAAATAAAAAAGCAATATCTACATTATTCACTATTTTTTATGCTGCTATTTGTCAACAATTTGACTTACCTGTTTATGGAGTTATTATGCCTGATAATTTTATTTTATGCTACAATAATACTATTCAGAATGATTTCGAAAATTTCAACAGTAAAGTATTATTTTATATTAATCCTGCAAATAAAGGAATTGTTTTCGGGAAAGATGAAATTGATAATTACTTGAAAAAGCATAATATTGATTTAAATCCCGACTATTTTTCACCTATTGAAAACAGACTTTCAATAATAAACCTTTTAGAAAATATAATAATATTTTGCCATATTCGAAAAGAGAAAACAAAAGTTAAAGAATTTAGTTCGTTATTAAAAAATATTTATATTTGATGCGTGAATATTTATAATATGTTCTATAATAAAAATTAATATAAAAATGACTGACAAAAACGAAACTAACAAACAAACACCTGAAGAAATTGATTTACTTGAGCTTTTTTCAAAAATAGGAAATTGGTTTAGTAAATTAGTTTCAAGACTTTTTGATATAATAATAAAGATACTTTATTTTTTTGTAAGAAATGCAGTATGGCTTGTTATGTTTGGTATAATTGGTGCTGTTACCGGTTTTGTAATGCACAAAACTTCAAAATTATTTTACAAAAGCGAATTAATCGGGTTTTCTCACACAATAGACAATATTGAAGTAATAAGAAAAGTAAATAATTGGAATTATAAATCATCATTCACACAAAAAGAACTTAATAATATAAGAACCATAGGAGCAACCTATTTGTTAGACATAAATGATGACGGCATATGGGATGTTATAGAAGATATTAAAGACATAAAAAATGAAATAAGAGATACAAATATACTTAGACAACGAATTTACGGTAATTTTTGTGTTATAGTAGAAGTATATGATACAACTTTAATTCCTAAAATCAGAACACAACTATTTAATTATCTTGAAAATACAAAAAGAATAAAAAATTTAAACAAAATACGCATTGCTCAACAAAAAGTACTTATTTCAAAAATACAAAAAGAGATAGCAGACTTAGACAGCTTAAAAAAAGTTGAATACTTTAAAAAGAAACAATTTACAGCTCAAATGGGTGAAATGCTTTTAATAGGAGAACATCAACCTAATTTATACTATAACGAAATATTGGAATTAGTTGATAAACAACAAGAAGTAGAAAAAGAACTGTTTCTTTTTCCCGACCCTTTTGAAATTATACTTGATTTTTCCGTTCCCAGCAAAGAAGTAAACAATATTAATAATCTAATTATCAAATATTCAATAATCTCTATTATTATAGGATTCTTTATTATCTTATACTTTGATAGACGAAAATATTTTATTAATTATGTAAAAGAAGCATACGAAGAGAAAGAAAAATAAAAAAATCACAAGTCAAAAGTGTCGGAACATCCGGCACTTTTTTGTTTTCTTACAATCTCCATTAGTGAGAAAACAGATTTTACAGAAGGTATTTTAATAAACCTTCGTAAAGGGAAAAGTATATAAAATAAGATATTGTAAGGTTGTTTTATTTTACAATTCAAATAAAGCGACAGCTTATAAAACCCGAATTTTGAAATTAAAAATTGTTGAATATTTGTTTCGTGCATAAGGCTTCGATAACCATCACTTAAATAATTTACTATTTCTTTTTTCAGATACGTTTCGGATAAAATATGAATAAGTGCATACGATGCATATTGCTTATTGTATTCGGGTAAAATTCTTATTTCAGATATGTTTGCTTCAACATTACCGTAAACAAATATTACCGAATAACCTACTAATTTATCGACATTAAAAACTCCATATAAATGAATAATATTACTAAAATCGGAATAAACCGATATTTTACGCAAATAATCTTCTTTACTTTCAGAAATTACTCCATAATATTTAATAATTTTTGAATATATTTCATATCCGTATTTATAAAGTTCTTCTGCCGAAATTCTTTTTATGCTATTTGATGAAAGTCCCTTTTTTATCTGATTTCGCACCTTTGATTTCGGATAGTCTTTTATTTCATAATGGTCTGATTTTACCACAGCATACCAATCGTGATTCTCCGGTAAATTATTATTTTTATACGACCACCATACAAGTTTTCCCGATAATTCGGAAAAAATATTCTTTATATTCGGCTCAACACATGGTTCTTCACTGGCAACAGGTCCGAGCGGTACAATAATTTGTCCGTATTCTCGCAAAAGCAAATCACCGTAACGCAAATATTTTATATTTTGCCTTTGTAATAACTGTTCAAACCTGTCTATAAAACTCATATAAATTGTAATTATTTTTTTAAAGTAAAAAATCCTATTAACGACCCTGTTCCGTATGAAAAATGCAAAGTAACAAAAGCAGCAAACAGATACAACGGATTTTGTTTTTTTATGTTTTTAAAGGCAATTACTCCTATCAATAATGTATATAAACCGGCTGATAACAATGCCGGCAAATAAAATATATTACCAAACAACAATCCGGCAATCACAGGTAATAAAAGAGATAAAACAAATATTGCAGGAACATAATGTCTTATCCGCAACGAACTGAATTGCTTGGTTATAAAAACTGTTTTTGTTATCCACAATCCATTATCGTAATTATTCTTAGCCAACTTAGTAAAAGATTCACGGGCAAAATATGTTACTTTAAGTTGTGGATTAAGCCATATTTTATAAGCACTATTAATTATTCGACTCGAAAGCTCAATGTCGTGGTTTCGTATAAGTTTTTCGTTGTATAGTCCCACTTTATCAAATATGCTTTTTTTGTATAACCCGAAAGGCACAGTATCAACCTGCATTAATTTATCTGCTCCTACCCGAAAAGCTGAATTACCTACTCCAAATTTATGTGTTAAAACAAATTTAATAGCTTTGGTTTTCGGAGTGATGTTTTTAACTTCCGTTTTAATACCACCACCAACAACATCAATATCAGAACGTTGTATTAAATTATATAAATTTTCTAAATATCCTGCCGGATAAACGGCATGAGCACCGGCAATTAAAATATAATTACCTGCTGCATTTTTAATACCTATATTAAGAGCAAACGGCGTTTTTTGGTTAGGATTATTTATCAACTTTATTGCTTGATACTTTTGTTGCATCTGCTTTACAATAGAAATTGTATTATCGGTGCTGCCTCCGTCAACAATCAAAATCTCAATATTTTCAATATCAAATCCGTTATTAATCAATGACAATGCACAATCTTGAATATATTTTTCTTCGTTATATGCAGGTATTACTATACTTATTTCCATTT
>Ga0256846_1000511_pt1 | contig 15606 bp, 9 predicted proteins | sample TevniametaG_FD_189098 | JGI IMG/M metagenome (GOLD analysis project Ga0256846, IMG submission 189098) | Tube worm associated microbial communities from hydrothermal vent at the East Pacific Rise, Pacific Ocean - Tevnia | ecosystem: Host-associated > Annelida > Integument > Unclassified ...
CAGGTCCGGTTAAGGATTTACCGGTTTTAAGTTGTTCTAATGCTTTTTCCTGCATTATTGAAAATTCTTCTTCTGTCATTGCTCTGTCCTTTTGATTGTTTTACAAAGTTAATACTTTTTGGACAGAGTTCAGTTTACAGTCTCTGTTTTTATAATGATTACAGACCGCACATGTCTTGTCATTATAAAACTCCTTCTTCGATTTATTTTAATTAAATTTTTTTTTATTGACTGTCAACTTATTTTAGCATAAGACAAATCAATGAGAGGTGGCAAAGCGTAGCTTTGACGGAGAGGTGAGTCGGCTGTTTCATATTCTTTAACCCACCCCCAAACCCCCTCCCGAGAGGGGGCTTAATCAGCTGCTCCTCACCCCAGCCCTCTCCCAAAGGACGAGGGTGCAAACACAGCAAAACAAGAAACCGCACCCAGAAGGATGCGGTTTTGTTTTAATAAATCAATTTCGATGAACTTACATCAATCCTTTTCCTTAAGTAGAGCAAGAAGTTCGTCCCCGTGTTTTCCACGGCGCCGGTCAAATATATGAACTATAGCCCTAATTGGATGGCGATATGTCATTCTCGGACCTGAGAAACGCATTATTTCGCGAACCTTTTCCCGCTCGTTACGGTGATAGCAATGTACGGTGCAAGTGTCGCAGGTTGGTTTTTCGTTGGAGAAAGGACAACGAGTAAGCCGCTCGTCAATATAATCAAGCAAACCGGAACATTCCTTACATAGCTCACCCTTTGTATTATGATTAAGCTCGCAATAGAGTTCAATCATTTTTTCTACCGTATCCCTTTCCCTTTCTAATCGTGTTCTCATCTTTTTTAGTTAATTTTGTAAAACCGAATTGAGAAACGAAATTGTTTATTTTGTATTATTTATTTGTGCTAATATGCCAAATCCGGTAGCCATAGTTGATTGTAATAATTTTTACGCATCTTGCGAGCGCGTCTTTAATCCGAAATTGAAAGAACGTCCGATAGTAGTACTATCCAATAATGACGGTATGATAATCGCACGCTCGAACGAAGCAAAGACACTCGGTATCCCAATGGGTTCACCCCTATTTAAAATCGAAAAAATTGTACAGAAATATAATGTTCAAGTCTTTTCATCTAACTACACACTATACGGCGATATGTCGCAACGCGTTATGTCCACACTCGAACAGTTCTCGCCTGATATTGAAATTTATTCTATTGACGAAGCATTTATCAATCTGCAAGGGTTCTCTCATTTGGAGATAAGCGACTATGCACAAGAAATCCGACACACAGTCAAGCAATGGACAGGAATCCCCGTCTCCATAGGTATCGCAACAACTAAAACGCTTGCAAAAATTGCAAATAGATATGCGAAGAAACATCTTGAGCAAAACGGAGTACTAAATCTATATAAAATTTCCCAAGATAAAATTGATAAATATCTCGAACAAACAAATGTAGAAGACGTTTGGGGTATTGGACGGCAATATGCTAAACTACTCTATAAACACGGTATCAGTAATGCACTTCAACTAAAAAATGCAAACGACAAATGGATAAAGAAAAAAATGAGCGTTATGGGTCTGCGTACCGTTCTCGAATTGAGGGATATCCCCTGTATTAACTATGACTATATGCCCCCACCGAAAAAATCCATAGTCTCATCACGTTCTTTCGGAAGAACAGTCGAAGATATTGAGCAAATAAAAGAAGCAATTGCACTTTTCACATCACGTGCCGCCGAGAAACTTCGCCAACAGCACTCTGCGGCAAATTTGCTCTCGGTCTTCATTCGTACTAATCCGTTCAAGAAAACGGCTCAATATCATAATGGCGTACTCGTTACATTACCGGTCGCCACCGATATTACGTCCGAATTGATTGAATATGCAATGAAAGGAGTCGAACAAATCTACCGCCCCGGATTTCTATATTACAAAGTTGGCGTAATGCTCTCGGACATTGTCCCGAAGGATAGCACGCAGTTCTCGCTATTCGATAGAGCAAATCGTACCAAAATGGCAATATTAACAGAAACAATGGACAAAATCAATATGCAATATGGAAGCGGTACACTTTTTTATGCCCGCTTGGGAACACGCCACCCCTGGCGAACACGCGCTGACAAAAAATCTCCACACTTTACCACAGACTGGAACTCCCTACCCGAAGTCAAGTGATAACCCTTTTATTATTTGGCATTTAAGCAAAAATGAATTATATTACATTTTTCCATTGCTTCATTAGTAATACTAAAACGACAATACTATATAATTAAAATATATCTGTATTAACGTGGAGACCGGTTACCACAATAAAAACGGGGCGGAACCGAAAAGCCAAACGAGTAGGAGAAATCAGGAGTTAATTATGGAATGGTATCTAAAAGTTATACGAGACAATTATGCAAACTTCAATGGACGTGCAAGACGCCAAGAATTTTGGATGTTTACATTATTCAATGTAATTGCCTCAGGACTAATTTATATGATTGGTTCGATTATCGGCATAGGTCAAACCTTACAGTCTTTATACTCTTTAGCTGTTCTTGTTCCAAGTATTGCCGTAGGTGTCAGAAGACTGCATGATATAGGTAAGCCCGGAACATGGATGCTTCTATTATTTTTTCTGGTAATAGGCTGGATTTGGCTTATTATTCTATTTATTCAGGAAGGACAAATTGGCACAAACCAATATGGACCAAATCCGAAAGAATTTAATAACAATTCAGGACGACCGAATAATATGTCAGGAAATCCCATAAGCTAATTCAAAATTAAAAAAGCACAACAATTTCATTTGAATTTGTTGTGCTTTGATTATATTTTGCTTTTAATTATGGCTGATGAGGTCTGACAACCAAATAAGCACTATTAAAATTAGCGGTGCCATTACTCACCCAGCCAAACAGGTGAATTTCCTGCGCCCGAGTGCCGGCATTCCACGTTTCCCAATTACTCATCATAACAAAACCCGCTTGAGTATTTCCATAAGTCCATTGGCTACCGGTAGTAATAGGCCATGCCTGACTATTGCCATTATGTGTCCGCAATTGAAAATTAACCGTATTTGCAGTTGATGAAGTAACCATTATTACAAGCCGCACGTCAATATCACCGTTTAAGTGATACAAAGTAGGAACTAATGCAGATTGACAATTTGACAAATCCTGACCGGAAGTATTGTTCATTGCATAATTAGAACCACCCTGCCACAGGGGAATTATTGACAACTGATTGTAAGAAGAAGAATAACCATTAACATCTAACTTATAATTATTATCAGTAATTGTCGAACCGATAGCAACATTTCCATTCTGCCCCAAATATAAAGAATTTTGCGAATTGTCAGCTTTGAATTTTAAATCCCTTGCTGAATAATCAATATCATAAGTATTGGTAACAGATGGGTCGTAACTACTGGGTGTCCCATCAGCAAATTGCAATTTAACGGGGTCTATAACTCCCGTTACTTTCATATCTCCGTTTACCGTAAAAGCCTTACCATTTGCCGCCCCACCATTTACTGATGAACCGTAAGGAATACCCGTATATCCTTTATATAGAGGAGACACTTCGGACAATACCCAATTGCCCTGCATATTTCTGACTTCAATTTTGATTCTTGTATCTGCTCTTGTATCAATCGCCGACAAATCACCTGTTTGATTTGTTCCATTACCGATTTCTATAACAATAATACCCATCTGGTTAGAATGAACCCCGCTATGTGTCTCTTGATACGAGGCATTATTACCTTCCAAAATTGCTATACGTACTTCTAGATTGCTATTATCTGCAATTACTTGTCCTGTTTCATCTAAGGCAATTGACTTATAGAAAAAATTATCTAACGAATACACATTTAGACTTAACAATAAGACAATTATTAAACGTACTAAATATTTCATATTAATCCTAAATAACTAAAAACAAATTTAACTTAATGACTCAAATCCAATGAAAAAATTTTCTGCTAAGCAACTACTTATGATTATTGCTTATATGTTGATTTTACGATAGAATTGCTTTCCAAATAAATATGAACAAAATAGGGATTAGCTTTTTTAATCCTATCTTTTATCTCTGATACAATTTTTTCTATTTCACTAACTCGCAAATCATCTGCAAAATTAATTTCTATCCCAACCATAACTTGGTCAGGTGCCAAATGCATTGTTCTAATATTTCCAAAAAAATCAATTTGTTTATATTGCATTAAAATATTATTAATTAACTCAATATTTTCTTCAGAAGCAGATTCACCAATCAAAAGATTTTTTGTTTCCTTAGCCATAAAATAAGCAACATAAACAAGAAGAATTCCTATAAATATCGAGGCAAGCGCATCGTAAATCGGTGCATCTAAAAAATGTGCAATCGAAACACCGATTAATGCAATGAACAATCCTGTAACAGCCGCCGTATCCTCAACAATAATTGCAAGAGAAGCCGCATCTTTACTTTCTGTCAGTGCAGACTTAAAACCAATAGGGTGTTCTTTTCTAAACTGTTTCAATCCTATATATAAACTAGTTCCTTCAAAGAGAATTGCCCCGACTAATACAACATAATTCCAAAGTATATTACTACTTCCTGTTTCAATAGCAGGGTGCATTATTCTATGAATACCTTCATATATAGCCACACCGCCACCAAGAGCAAAAATTAAAATAGAAACAATAAAACTCCAGAAATAAATCTCTTTCCCATGACCGAATGGGTGCAGTTTGTCAGGACCCACTTTGCTTTTATGAATACCGAATAGTAAAAGCAAACCATTAGTTGTGTCAATAAGTGAATGAATGCCTTCCGAAAGCATCGCAGAACTATAAGTGAAAAAAGCGGCAATGAATTTCATTACAGCAATTAAAATATTGGCGGCAATAGCCGCAAAGATTGTAAGCTTTGAACCCTGAACAGACATATTAATTATTTGTTAAAAAGAAAAAAACAAATTAGCAATTATTTTTCTATTTCTATTATAGATAAATAAAAAAAGCCCTACTGCACAAAAACAGAGGGCTTAAAATAAAAAAACCCGGCAGTGTCCTACTCTCCCACACCTGAAAGGAGCAGTACCATCGGCCCAACGGAGCTTAACTTCTCTGTTCGGAATGGGAAGAGGTGTGGCCTCCGTGGTATAACCACCGGGAAAAATAATAATAAAAAGTGATGGGAAGTCAAATGCGTTAAAAAACGCGGTATCACCCAGTCATGAAGAAGATTGTGAGAAAACCTTCGCATAACTAAGAAAAAAATTAAACGATAAGTCCTCGGACTATTAGTACTCCTCAGCTACATATATTACTATACTTGTACTTGGAGCCTATCAACCGGGTCATCTCCCCGGGTCCTTACTAGCTAAGCTAAGAGACATCTAATCTTGGAGTAGGTTTCGTGCTTGAGATGCTTTCAGCACTTATCCTTTCCGGACATGGCTACTCTGCGATGCCACTGGCGTGACAACAGATACACCGTAGGTCCGGGCGCCACGGTCCTCTCGTACTAATGGCGGGGCTCCTCAAATGTCTTACGCCCGCATAGGATAGGGACCGAACTGTCTCACGACGTTCTGAACCCAGCTCGCGTACCGCTTTAATTGGCGAACAGCCAAACCCTTGGGACCTTCTCCAGCCCCAGGATGCGATGAGCCGACATCGAGGTGCCAAACCTTGCCGTCGATGTGAACTCTTGGGCAAGATCAGCCTGTTATCCCCGGCGTACCTTTTATCCTTTGAGCGACGGCCCTTCCACTCAGTGCCGCCGGATCACTAAGACCTGCTTTCGCATCTGCTCGACTTGTAAGTCTCACAGTCAAGCTACCTTATGCCTTTGCACTCTAAGCATGATTACCGACCATGCTGAGGTAACCTTTGTAAGCCTCCGTTACAATTTGGGAGGCGACCGCCCCAGTCAAACTGCCCACCTACCACTGTCCCCGAGGATCCACTCCTCCGGGTTAGGATTCAAATACATCAAGGGTGGTATTTCACCATTGTCTCCACGAACCCCACGAGATCCGCTTCAAAGACTCCCACCTATCCTACGCATGATGTACCCGAACTCAATAGTAAGCTACAGTAAAGGTGCACGGGGTCTTTCCGTCCATATGCGGGTAACCGGCGTCTTCACCGGTACCACAAGTTCACCGAGCCCGTGGTCGAGACAGTGCCCAGATCGTTACACCATTCGTGCAGGTCGGAACTTACCCGACAAGGAATTTCGCTACCTTAGGACCGTTATAGTTACGGCCGCCGTTTACTGGGGCTTCGATTCAGAGCTTCGCCATAAGGCTGACCCCTCCTCTTAACCTTCCAGCACCGGGCAGGTGTCACTCCCTATACATCCACTTCACGTGTTAGCAGAGAGCTGTGTTTTTGTTAAACAGTCGCCTGGGCCATTTCACTGCGGCCTGCCGAAGCAGGCACCCCTTCTCCCGAAGTTACGGGGTTAATTTGCCGAGTTCCTTAACCACGGCTCACTCGCGCGCCTTAGTATACTCAACCCACCTACCTGTGTCGGTTTACGGTACGGTCACCTAAGAAATACACGTAGCTTTTCTCGGCAGTGTGTTTCTCCTGCCCGGAATAGCCATTAAGCCGGACAGAATACGCTCCTGCGTCCCTACGTTTAACTCTTTCGGTGGTGCAGGAATATTTATAATTTGCCTGCTTCCCATCGACTACGCCTTTCGGCCTCGCCTTAGGGGCCGACTAACCCTGAGTTGACGAGCAGAGCTCAAGGAAACCTTAGGTTTTCGGCGCGGAAGATTCTCACTTCCGTTATCGTTACTTATGCCAACATTTGCTCTTCTACACGCTCCAGCTTGCCTCACGACACACCTTCAGTGCCTGTAGAATGCTCCCCTACCACTTCCGAAGAAATCCATAGTTTCGGTGAATCGCTTAGTCCCGATAATTGTCGGCGCTGCGCCGCTCGACCAGTGAGCTATTACGCACTCTTTAAATGAATGGCTGCTTCTAAGCCAACATCCTGGCTGTCTCAGCAGCGCAACCTCCTTTCTCTGTTAGCGATTACTTGGGGACCTTAACTGATGGTCTGGGTTGTTTCCCTCTCGGAAACGAAGCTTATCCCTCGCTCCCTCACTCCCGAACAACATGTGATTGGAATTTGTAGTTTATCAGGGGTCGGTACCGGTGTAACGGCCCTAACCCTATCAGAGCCCTACCTCCAACACACTAATTCGAGGCTGTTCCTAAAAACATTTCGGGGAGTACGAGCTATAACCGAGTTTGATTGGCCTTTCACCCCTATCCACAACTCATCCAAGCGGTTTTCAACCCACACTGGTTCGGACCTCCACGTAGTGTTACCCACGCTTCATCCTGGTCATAGATAGATCACACGGTTTCGCGTCTGCCGCCATATACTGGACGCCCTATTCAGACTCGCTTTCGCTACGGGTGCGGCACTGAATGCCTTACCCTTGCATATGACGAACAACTCGTTGGCTCATTAAGCAAAAGGCACGCGGTCACTCCGCCCAACCGAAATTGGACATTGCTCCCACCGTTTGTAAGCATATGGTTTCAGGTTCTTTTCACTCCCTTCTGAAGGGTTCTTTTCACCTTTCCCTCACGGTACTGGTTCACTATCGGTCACAGAGGAGTATTTAGCCTTACCCCGTGGTCGGGGCAGATTCCCACAGAATTCCACTTGCTCCGCGGTACTCAGGATACCCATCGCGCACCTTTGAATTTCGTTTACAGGGCTATCACCTTCTTTGGCCGGCTTTTCCAAAGCCGTTCTACTATTCATCAATGCGGGTATGACGGGTCCTACAACCCCCGAATGACTTGCATTCGGGTTTGGGCTGGTCCCTGTTCGCTCGCCGCTACTAAGGGAATCTCATTCGATTTCTTTTCCTCCAGGTACTTAGATGTTTCAATTCCCTGGGTTCGCCTCCGTAGAGATGCGGGCATTACCCCGCATGGGTTACCCCATTCGGAAATCCCCGGGTCAAAGCTTACTTCCAGCTTGCCGAGGCTTATCGCAGGTAGTCACGTCCTTCATCGCCTCTCTGTGCCAAGGCATCCACCATATGCTCTTAATAACTTACCGAATTTTTTTGGTTTGTTATACTAGGCTTCTCACGAGTTCTTCATGACTCGATGATACTAGTTATTTATCGCATTTGATATCTTCCCAGAAAAATCTTTCGATTTTTCTCACTTCAATTTTCAATGTACTGAATTTGTGGACCTAAGGAGGCTCGAACTCCTAACCTCCAGAATGCAAATCTGGCGCTCTCCCAATTGAGCTATAGGCCCTGTTCCCAGTTTTCAACAAAACTCACGCCTAAATCAATTGTGGGCCTGGGCTGATTTGAACAGCCGACCTCACGCTTATCAGGCGTGCGCTCTAACCAACTGAGCTACAGGCCCGCCTTGAATTACCTCTTGGTTATTCAGCTTTGTCTCAAAGAACATTATACGTCCTCTGAAAATAGGGAGCAGCAAAAGCAAACAAGCAAAAAATGCCTTGATTTCGTTTTTATTGTTTGGAGTATCTCCAGAAAGGAGGTGATCCAGCCGCACCTTCCGGTACGGCTACCTTGTTACGACTTAGCCCCAGTCACTAAGTTCGCCTTCGACGGTATCACTACCGGCTTCGGGCGCCCCCAGCTTCCATGGCTTGACGGGCGGTGTGTACAAGGCCCGGGAACGTATTCACCGTAGCGCGCTGATCTACGATTACTAGCGATTCCAACTTCATGCAGTCGAGTTGCAGACTACAATCCGAACTGAGATCGGTTTTGAGGATTTCCTTCACCTCGCGGCTTCGCCTATTGTACCGACCATTGTATCACGTGTGTAGCCCTGGACATAAGGGCCATGATGACTTGACGTCATCCCCACCTTCCTCTCTACTTGCGTAGGCAGTCTCCCTAGAGTGCCCGGCATTACCCGATGGCAACTAAGGATAGGGGTTGCGCTCGTTGCGGGACTTAACCCAACACCTCACGGCACGAGCTGACGACAGCCATGCAGCACCTCTACTGGCAACCGGCTTAACGGTTCCGTTGATTTTCATCTCTGTACTACCAGTACTTCAAGCCCAGGTAAGGTTCTTCGCGTTGCATCGAATTAAACCACATGATCCACCGCTTGTGCGGGCCCCCGTCAATTCCTTTGAGTTTCAACCTTGCGATCGTACTCCCCAGGTGGTATGCTTAACGGGTTACCTCCGGCACTGAAGGGATAAACCCCCCAACACCAAGCATACATCGTTTAGGGCGTGGACTACCAGGGTATCTAATCCTGTTTGCTCCCCACGCTTTCGTGCCTGAGCGTCAGTAACGAGCCAGATGGCCGCCTTCGCCACGGGTATTCCTCCTGATATCTACGCATTTCACCGCTACACCAGGAATTCTACCATCCTCTCTCGTACTCAAGACTTGCCGTATCAGAGGCACTTCCTCGGTTAAGCCGAGGTCTTTAACCCCTGACGCACAAGTCCGCCTGCGCACCCTTTACACCCAGTAAATCCGGACAACGCTTGGTTCCTACGTATTACCGCGGCTGCTGGCACGTAGTTAGCCGAACCTTCCTCTAAGGGTACAGTCCCAGCCGGGCGACCCGGCTTTTCTTCCCCTCCGACAGCGGTTTACAGGGCAAAGCCCCGTCATCCCGCACGCGGCGTCGCTGGTTCAGGGTTTCCCCCATTGACCAATATTCCTCACTGCTGCCTCCCGTAGGAGTCTGGACCGTGTCTCAGTTCCAATGTGACTGATCGTCCTCTCAGACCAGTTACTGATCGTCGCCTTGGTGGTCTTTTACACCGCCAACTAGCTAATCAGACGCAGGCTCATCCTTATCCAGCCGAAACCTTTGATATTACTACCTCATCTGATATTAGCATCAATTTCTCGATGTTATGTCAGGGATAAGGGCAGATGACCTACGCGTTACTCACCCGTGCGCCAGTTTAATCATTCCCCGAAGGAAACTTTCTCCTTGACTTGCATGTGTTAGGCACGCCGCCAGCGTTCGTCCTGAGCCAGGATCAAACTCTTCGTTGTATATAATTACTTTCGTATTTATATTCATTAGAGTATGATCTCAAGGCATTCTCAAATTTGCTGCTTGCTTTTGTCTTTAATTATTTGCTCCCTGTTTTCAAAGTACGCTCTCAAAAAAGAATTCAAAATTACGAATTATTTTTATACTGTGCAAATCTTTTTTTAAAAAAATTTAAAAAATATTTGCGAGCCATTCTGACAATACTTTACTTCATCTTTATCTCTGCATAATATCTATTATGCTTCTGCCGTATTGTCGTCTCAAAGAACTCTTTCTCAAAACAGTTGTTTTTTCAACTGCCCGTCTAAACGGACTGCAAATATACGACCTTTTTCGTTAACTGCAAATCTTTTTTTTACTTTTTTTAAATTTATTTTATCTGACTTGGATTTTGCCCTTTGTGGATTATACTATGCCGCACATAATACGGGTTGATTTTTATACACTTAATGTGCATTGGTAGCGATATATGCGGCTTCAGAAGACCTACGGTATCATTTACTATATCGGTAGTATTCAATGTTATTACTATGTCGTCATAGTTGATTTTTTCTATCTCAATAATACCACCCCGCAAAGTAATGTCAAAATACATTGGTGTTACTATATGCTCGGCTGGCAATTCGGCACCGTTTAATTGCAAAGGTACATCTTCTATTACTATCTCGCTAAGCTTCTGTACATTAGCTTTCAGCAATACTTCATGGGGCTTCACCTCAATTATATTACTCAATGTGTCAGATAAACGGAGCTTTGTTTCAATAGATTCGGCAACATCTTCAAATTCTCTATGAATAGTTTTCCACTGCGTTGTTCCGCGTATCTTTCTGGCATTCCCGCGGATTGTTACCAAATCGGGGACTGTTGATATATCACCCACCAAAGTATATCCCTCACGCGGTTCGAGCAATACATCGGGTTTTACAACAACAGAATACTCGCCGATTTTGCCCAACTTCAATTTCAAAGTCTGCGGTACTACATCAATCGCCTGTACATTCCCCATATTCTCCAAATTCTTGATTATGTCGCTTCTTGCAATAGTGTACCATTCCTCATTAATACGCTCTCCCGAAATATCAATACTACATTCCGCCGCACTATTTAAATAATCCAAATTGAAAATCTGCCAACCGCTAGCCCTTACTTCTACCGATATATAATCCGGTATTGGCTTTTCAATTGATTTATCTACGGGCAGATTAATAGTCAGCGGCACCTTAACAAATGATACAAACACGGTATTTAATGTTATATATAGCCATAACGCTATCGAGAACGACAACGCTCCCAAGAATGTTTTCGATGTTATTATCTTTACCGCTTGTTTAACCTGTGCTTTCATCTTTCATCAATTTTATCAATGTATTTCGTTTTTGGCTCATATCTTTGAACTTTATTAATAGCGTGTGCATTTCATCAACATCAGCACCATTCATTGCAGACTGCAAACTATCCAATTCACGCTCCACTTTGTACAGTTCGATTTTCTTCATTGCATCGTTCACCGGTTTGAAGAAATCAAAATCCTTCATACCCTTGGCATAGTCGCCCCATTCATTACTGATATTATCAGTATGTATAGCCATTTCAATAATAAAATCCTTATCATCAGGATGAATTTCCTCATTGGCTACAATGTGCTTTACAATATCGGGATTTTTACGGTATAAATCAATAATCAATGTAAGTAATCGCTTTGCCTCTTCCGAATACATAGTATCAGGAATAAGACCGACATTATTCATAAGGAAATCCGCAACAGCACTATGAGCAATCAAATACTTAATTATTAATCGCTCTTCGGACAATAATTGCGTATAGTCGGGCTTAAAGCCTCCATTAGTGCTTTCGGACTCTGCCACCTCACGCTTCTTCTCGTCAGCCTGCAATCTATCCTCACGTATTGCTTCATTGACCTGCTCGCGGCTATACTTCTTTTCTATACTGACTTTCTCTTTATATATACGCTCCACCTGACGCGAAGATAATTTCAGCAAAGCCGCAAGATGATTGATGTACTCATCATGCTGTAAGCGGTCGGGAATACGCACTATTGTATTGATTATGTCCCTGATAGCAGAGGCAATTTCTGCAGGAGTGCCAAGTTTTTTTCGCCGCTTCAGCAAATTGATTTTGAAATCTACAAATATCTCCGCATCATTCAAATACTCGCGGAAAACAGCCGCACCATGACTTTTAACAATACTATCGGGGTCTTCGCCGGTTGGCAGTGCGACAATATACACCTCGAACCCCTTTGTGATTGCCAAATCAATTGCCCGCACTGCGGCATTCTGTCCGGCTTCGTCCGCATCATATACTATATATAACTTTGAGCAATACTTCTTTAATTCCTTTAACTGCTCCACAGTCAGCGAAGTTCCACTCGAAGCCACCGCATTGCGAAAGCCAGCCTGATGGAGAGAAATAACATCTGCATAGCCCTCTGTTAGTACTGCCGCTTCCTCTTTGCGTATATAATTTTTCCCTTGAAATAAACCATATAATATTGTGCTTTTGTCATAAATAACCGTCTGTGGTGAGTTAATATATTTAGGTTGCTCTTTGTTATCATTCAATTGTCTGGCACCAAAACCAACAATCTTACCGAGAGCGTTGTGTATTGGGAACATAAGCCTATCACGAAATCTGTCATACAACCCTCCGCCCTCTTTCTTAATAACCAAGCCCGCATCAAGCAAAACACTCTCCGTAAATCCCTTTTTCCTCAACATAGCTAACAGTTCTTCCCAGCCGGCGGGCGAATATCCCAATTGGAAATTATTGATGCTCTCCTTTTTAAACTCCCGATTATTCAAATAAGTCATAGCCTTTTTGCCTGCTGTTGTACCGAGCAATTTAGAATAGTACTCCGCCGCTATTCGGGCGGCTTCCAAGGCTTGCTCGCGCCGGCTCAATTTTTCCTTCTGCCTCTTAGTCTGTTTATACTGCGGCAATTGCACATTGTACCTACCTGCAAGTTCTTTCAGCCCCTCGCCAAACTCCATACCGTAATAATCCCTCATAAAAGAAAACACATTACCTTTTTTGCCACAACCGAAACAAGTATAAATACCTTTAGTCGGGGACACCGTAAAGGACGGAGTTTTCTCATTATGGAAAGGGCATAAGCCCACAAAGTTAGCACCACGCGGCTTTAGCGGAACTACCTCGCCGATTATCTCGACAATATCAACCGCCTCCAAGACCCTTTCTATTGCATCATTATTTGCCATAATTAATTCTTATCCGGTATTTTCACCACCCACACACCTTTATTCGGTGGTTTCGGTAGCGAACGTTTCAAAATCCAAGGATTATATAATTTGACGTATTTATAAGTAGTACCGTGTTTTTTTGCCCAAACAGCAATATTGCTGACTTTCCGCCCTACAAGCACATTTTTACTTTTATACGGCTTATATTTCTCATCATCGGGAACAATCAATCCGTATTTTGCCGCATGCTTCATCAATTCCTTGATAATCACTATCCTGAAAATATATCGCGAAGTCTCGTCGTTCAAAAACAAATCAAAATAATTCCTGCTACCCTGCAAATCAGCACTATATTTCAAATTAGTATGCCCCATATTATAACCTGCTGCCGCCATCATCCATGATTTATGAGACTTATACCCTTGCTTCAAATACCTCATCGCCGCCTTTGTGCTTTTCTCCACATTACGCCGCTCATCTACCAAATCATTAACAATCAAACCATAGTGCCGCGCTGTGGAGGGTATGAACTGCCACAAACCCACAGCACCCTTGGACGAACGCGACATATACAAAGCGCTCTCGGCTACTGATAAATATTTCAAATCATCAGGCATTTTATTTTTCTTAATTATTCGCTCGAACATCGGGAAATATCTGCCCGCTCGCTTTATGTATAGCATCAACTGACCCGGACGTTGTAACAATAAATAGAATTCACGTTCGGCACGTTCACGAACTTCATCAATATCCAAAGGCACCCGCTCACCACACCATTCCAAATGCTTTGGCAATTTAAGCGATGCGATATATTTAAAAAATTCGTTTGCCTTACGACTACGAACAGATTCTTGACGCTCCGGCTGACTAACACCATAAGTAAGCGAAAAAATCAGCAAAAACAATATCATTTTTTTCATAAGATTCATTCCATTTTAATTTTTTTCAAATTAACAAATCATTCTGACAAACAGAAAGAAAATTATAAATATAATCTTCAATAGAATAAATCCCAAAATATATTTATTCTATTCAAGTATTTCTTAATAATAATTTGTATATTTAATTAGAATTACATAAATTATTAACGGTTTTATTAATTTCTATCCGATACAATAATCAGGAGTTTTAATTATGAAAAAAAGTGTTTTCGTATATTTATTAACAATTGCCTTTATTCTGAATGCTTTAACTGCCGGTGCAGAAGATAAATGGGAACAATTTACTCATTCTTATTCGGTGAATGCAATTGCGATAGATGCACAAGACAATAAATGGTTCGTAACTAATGGCGATTTCATAGCCAAATATGACAACATCAATTGGAATTTGTTTGACGTGAATAATTCCGATTTGCCTGATAATTCTGTCCATACAATCGTAATAGACGCACAAGGAAATAAATGGTTCGGTACTAATAGTGGCGGCGTTGCTAAATTTGACGGAAGCAATTGGACTGTTTATAATCAGAAAAATTCCGATTTGCCTGATAACTCTGTCCATACTATTGTAATAGACGCACAAGGAAATAAATGGTTCGGTACTAATAGTGGTGGCGTTGCTAAATTTGACGGAAGTAATTGGACTGTATATAATCGGGAAAACTCCGGTTTGCCTAATAATTCTATCCAAGCTATTGCAATAGATGCAAAAGGTAACAAATGGTTCAGTACTTATGGTAAAGGCGTAACCAAATATGACGACAACAAATGGACTGTATATAATACTTCTAATTCCGGCTTACCGCATAATAAAATTCAAGCAATAGCCATAGATGCACAAGACAATATATGGTTTGGAACATCATTTGTCGGTGTAGCTAAATATGACGGCACTAATTGGACTGTGTTTAATAAAAGTAATTCCAGCTTACCGCATAATTCTGTCCGAGCAATTGCAATAGATGCACAAAATAATAAATGGTTCGGAACCACACACGGCGTAGCCAAATTTGACGGCAAAGTTTGGACTGTATTTAATCAGAAAAATTCAGGCTTACCTGATGATTTTATATCTGAAATAGCGGTAGATGCACAAAATAATAAATGGTTTGGGACTTTTAGAAGCGGAGTAGCTAGATATGACGGTAAAGTTTGGACCGTATATAATCAGAATAATTCAGGCTTACCTATTAATTATATCCGAGCAATTGCAATAGATACAAGAGGCAATAAATGGTTTGGCACACGTGGCGGAGTAGCAGTTTTATATCATTCCGGCACCGGTGAAGTCATTTATTATTCACCTTCAGAAGAAATTGACTTGACTTTATATCCGAATCCTGCACAAGATGTTATAAGTGTTTCATATAATCTGGATTTAAATAGCGATGTTGAAATAAGCATTA
>Ga0256846_1000512_pt1 | contig 15583 bp, 7 predicted proteins | sample TevniametaG_FD_189098 | JGI IMG/M metagenome (GOLD analysis project Ga0256846, IMG submission 189098) | Tube worm associated microbial communities from hydrothermal vent at the East Pacific Rise, Pacific Ocean - Tevnia | ecosystem: Host-associated > Annelida > Integument > Unclassified ...
TTCTCGGCTGTCAGAATGGAGGCAATTGCTGATATAATTACGTGTCAATCTTCTTATATTGATACTATTTATAAATGTGTCGAGCGTGCAGGACTTAGGGTACGTGAGGTAGTACTCGAACCAATTGCAAGTGCAGTTGCCGTTTTAGAGGAAGATGAGAAGGAAGTGGGTGTTGCTCTTATTGATATTGGTGGTGGCACAACAGATATTGCTGTTTTTGAAAAAGGAATTTTGCGTTTCACCTCGATTATTGCGATAGCCGGTAAAAAAGTAACCGATGATATTCAAAAGGGACTGGGAATACTGGTCAGAGATGCCGAGAGAATTAAAAAAGAATACGGCTATACTTATAGTCCGAGTTTGAACCGAAACGAAATATTTATGATTCCCGGAATTGGTGGTAGAAATCCAAAGGAAATAACAAAATCCTTGCTTTGTCAGGTTATTCAACCGAGAATGGAAGAAATATTGGAATTTGCTCTCTCGGAAATTGAACGTTCGGGTTTGAAGACGAGTCTCGGTGCAGGAGTTGTCATTACAGGCGGTAGTTCTTTGCTACGTGGGACGGAAGAACTAGCTACGGAAATTTTTGGAACACAGATAAAAATAGGTATTCCGACAAATCTGAAATACGGACTTGCGCCCGAAGTTGAAAATCCGATTTATTCCACTGCTGTCGGGTTGGCTCTCTACGGAATTGAGAATCAGAAGGATAATTATAATTATAGCAAAAAAGAAGGCGGAGCTAAACAGAAGGATAAAGGTGGAAAATCAATTTCAAGATTTTTTAAAAAAGTACAAGAAGCGATAAATAATTTATAAAAATAAATAATTAATTAAACATCTGGGGGGAAGTTTATGATAGAATTTGCTACGGTCGGAAATGACGGTACAAAAATCAAGGTTGTCGGCGTTGGCGGCGGGGGGTGTAATGCTGTCAATAATATGGTCGACCGCGGTCTTGACGGCGTTGACCTGATTGCCGTAAATACGGACTTGCAGGCTCTAAATGCAAGTAAGACGAGGACTCTAATCCAAATCGGTAAAGAAACCACTATGGGTAAAGGTGCCGGCTCAATTCCCGAAGTCGGAAAAAAATCTGCCGAAGAAAGCATTGATGAATTAAGAGAAGCGTTAAAAGACAGTGATATGGTCTTTGTTACTTGTGGTATGGGTGGCGGTACCGGTACGGGCGCCTCACCTGTTATTGCAAAAATTGCTCAGGACATTGGCGCTCTCGTTGTCGGTATTGTTACTTCACCGTTTTCTTGGGAAGGTCCCGATAGAACCAAGTATGCAAATGACGGCATCGCCGAATTTAGAAAATTTATTGATGCACTGATTGTTATTCCGAATGACAAACTGATTGACAGTATGGATAAGAAAATTTCTTTTATGCAGGCATATAAGGAAGTCGATGAAGTGCTTTATAAAGCAACCAGCGGTATTGCGGAAATCATTGTTAAGCACGGCTATGTAAATGTAGATTTTGCTGATGTAAAAACAGTGATGAAAGACAAGGGCGATACACTTATGGGTGTGGGTATTGCCACCGGTGAACATCGTGCAATTGAAGCAACGGAAAACGCACTTAACTCTCCTTTCTTAGATGGTATTTCTATTAGGGGCGCCCAATATGCGTTGATAAATATTACTGTTGGACCCGACTTAGGTTTCCACGAGGTGGACGAAGTCCTTAAAAAATTCCGCGAATATGCAGGCGACCATGTCAATATTATTCACGGTGTTATGATTGAAAACGATATGTCGGAAGACTTAAAGGTTACGGTTGTAGCTACCGGATTTAGTAAGCAGGAGGCAAGTACTGCAAAGGACGATGCACCTGCTGTAGATATGGATAAACCGCAAGCACTTAGCTTTCAGGATTTGATTAAAGCTAATAAAACCGTTAAAAAGTCAAATGTAGGGAAGATTAGAACAGGAGGCGGAATTGCCGCTCATCTTTCTAAACCAAAAGGTGATGACGAATTGAAAGTATATGAAGAGCCTGCATATAAGAGGCGTGAAGGTACAAAGTACTCGGAGACACAATCTTATTCACCTGTTATTTCGCCTGCCGAGCAAGCCGCTTCTAAATATGAAGCGGAGATTCCAAAGGTGGCGAAAAAGAAAGGTGAAACAATGAAGCAGGAGCATAATGATATCGCAATAGAAAGCAGGAATAGCCACAAGCCGGCATTTCTAAGAAAAATTATGGACTAATATATTCTGCTATATAGTCCGGCAAATATATCAAACCGCATCCTTCAGGGTGCGGTTTTTGTATTTTGCCTTTCATTTTCACATTCTTGTCATTCATGCAAAAGAAAAGAAAGACAAAAGGCAATTATATGGCTGTTTTTTCCTCTCCTTAATCTAAGGAGAGGTGGCAAAGCGAAGCTTTGACGGAGAGGTGAGTCGGCTGTTTCATATTCTTTAACCCACCCCCAAACCGCATCCTTCAGGGTGCGGTTTTATTTTCGGCTGTTCGCTCCCTCGCTCTTTGGGAGCGGGCTGCGGCGGGGCGGCTGTTCCATTCAAAATATTTTTAAAACCTTTTTCTTGTAGCAATATCTCAATACATTTATATTGCAAACGAGTGTTCGCTCACTCCACGTTCTTTGAAAAGTAATAGGGATATGCAGAAGAAATGTAGAAAGTGTAGAAAAACGTAGAAAAGTGTAGAAAACGAGTATGCTGCAGAAATCACATAACTCATAGTAATTACAACTATATATATCATTTTTCGCAATTATTGTATTTCTTACGCCATCGTAGTAAAAATTCACTAATCCGTAGAAAAGTGTAGAAATTTTACTACAAAACCGGAGCCTTTCGGGTGCGGTTTGGAATAACATTGATGTTCTCGCTGAGATTCCTGTTGTTGCAGAAATGATATTAGTGGGTGAAATGCAAAAAGCATTATGCGGCTGTTTTTCCTCTCCTTAATCAAGGAGAGGTGGCAAAGCGAAGCTTTGACGGAGAGGTGTGTCGGCTGTTTATAGTGGGTGTTCGTATCACATACCCTGCAAATCATACACATTCACCGCCCCGTCCTAAAAGCAAGGAGAAGAACAAGGCAAAGTTATGAACGCTCTGCGTTTTTTGTTTGTGATAAGGAAGAGAACAAAAATACCCCGAGCAATTACTCGGGGTAAATACAAGAAGAATGGGTCAAAGAGATTATTTCTTAGGAAAGTACAGGAATGAATCGAAATCTATTTCAGATGCCGAACCGAATATTCCTATGCCTTCTCCTTCAATATTGCCTAATAGTGGGTCGTACTGTCCCATTTGGAAATATTGGAGAGACCATTTAAGGAAATTGAAATCCGGTGCAAGTACCGATATTTTTTGTTTTCCGTACCATTTGAAAAATGTCCAAACAACAGGTGCTTCGTTAAGTGGCACAAATCCCCAAATCTGTGTGCGATTGTAACTCGGGCTTTCCGTATTTGCGTATGGCTTATATACTCTTCTGTTTGAATCCTTTGTAGGTGGAGTGAGGTATTTACCGTAAAGCAGTGTATCCATACAAGCAATACGAATAAAATAATAAATAGTATTAGGGACCCTTTCCCATGCGATTTTTAGTGTATCGGGTGAATCGCTTAGTTTGAGTGTGTCTTTCGGATATTGCAGGGTAGGAGTTGGCGGCACAGTCCACTTAAATCTTCTGGGAGTGAATGTTTTGGCTTTGATAATAGAGCCGCTTTTCAATTTGACTTCAAGTCTATACTCCGTCTCCGGTAGAACTTTAATAGACTTATCGGGATAGTAGTAACCATCTATGCCGGAAGCATCGCATACTAATTTCAATGTTTTGTTATTATAATGAATTAGAACATCTGCATCTCTGATAAATGAATTTTCGTATCTAAATGTATCGGTCAAAGCCTGTGTGAACATTAATTTTACATTTTCAATGGGCTTATCAACGATTAAATATGTTTCTACATATACCTGTGGGAGGTATGTATCCGGTGGTAAATCTTCGCAAGCTGTAAATATATATAAGGCAACAATAAGGGCAATTAGTATTTTGTTTATGTTTTTCATATTAGAATTTAACCTCAAAAGCGAATGTTGGAATTATAGGTAAAAGAAGTACATCACGAACAACGGCAACGGGTTTAGATGTGTCATAATATCTAAACCAAATATCTTTGTGATTATATACATTGTATATATCCAGAATAGTCTTTGCCTCCAAACCCCATAAATCGAAGGAGTAGAGTATAGACAAATTCAATTGGTGTGAGGGTGGAAGCCGTAAACCATAACGCTGTGTCGGGACAATTTTGCCTCTGCCTACATTGTCATCGGGCATTCTAACCTGAAATTGTGATGATGCTCCTGTATATGATTGACCTGATTGGAAGAGGAATGTTGCACTGAAAGACCAATGTTTATTTAACTCATATTGAGCGACAATTTTGAAGTCGTGTCGTCTATCGTATTTGGGACGGAAGGGTTTGCCGCCATTAATACTATCGAATTTAGCTTCAATAAAACCAAGTCCGTAACCCAACCAACCGGATAATTTGCCAAATTTCCTTTGAACAAAAATTTCTGCACCATAGGCGTTAGCCTTGCCGACATAGAATAATGAAGCAATAGTTTCGGAAGAGAGAGACTTGTTATTTAGCTCGCTTATGTTATCCATTTTTTTGTAATAGACATCGAAATTTATATCAAATTCTTTGAATAGATTTGATTGTAAACTTAGGATATAGTGCATAGAGCGTGATGGTAGCAATGATGTATCGGTTGGCAACCAAGTATCAAAAAATGAGAAATCAGGTTGAGTGGCTAAACGCAAATCCTGTGAATACATACCCCATGCGGCTTTCAATGTAAGATTCTCGTGAGCAATATATTTTAGTGATAGCCGCGGGTCGAGCAATAAGTTCTTGCTAAGGTCCCAATAATTAAGTCGTAATCCACCCTGCAATGATAGCAAATCTGTAATATTATAATTCAATTGAGAAAACACTGCATAGTTTCTATCCAACATATGTAGGTTCATTAATCCGGGTGAATTTGTCCCTTCGGCAAGAGTTGTATCAAGATTTCCCGTGAAGTTCGAAAAATAGATAAAATTATATCTGTTTACTTCGAATCCTGATTTTAGGGTTGTTTTGTCATTGATAAACCAATCAAGTGATGCTTTTGCGGTAAAGTCTCGTATAGTGTTTCTAATTTCAAAGTCGTATCCGGCTTGGTCGCCGGTGAAGCCATTCTCATAATAACTTGTACTGACATTAACTTCCGAAAAGAGTTTTTCAGAGAAAATATGATTCCATCTTCCGGCAAGAGTTTGGTTTTTAACACCAAGATTAAGCATAAATCCGTAGTTGTCGAACCCGAGCAGGTCGCTACTCATAAATCCGCTGAGTGATACTCTGTCGTTATCACCAAAAAATTGAGTAATTTTTCCGTTTAAATCATAGAAGTTGAAATCAGGTATTGAACTTTGAGATTCGGTTGGTAACAACGCTTTGATTAATTCAAAATATGTCCTTCTGCCACCAATGAACCAAGAACCTTTACCAAGGGGACCTTCGAGAGATAGACGAGAAGATAATACACCGAGAGAAGCAACACCTTCAATTTTTTTTCTGTTGCCGTCCTTTTGCGTTAAATCCAATACTGCCGATAGTCTGCCGCCATACTCCGCAGGGAATCCGCCTTTAATTAATTTGACATCTTTTATTGCATCTGCATTAAATGTAGAAATGAAGCCGAAAAGATGAGATGGATTATATACGATAGAGCCATCAATAAGTACAAGATTTTGGTCGGGAGAACCGCCACGCACAAATAGTCCACTGGACATTTGCGATGAGGTAAGGACACCCGGTAAATATTGAAGAGAGCGGAATACATCAGATTCGCCACCAAGACGTATGTTTTTAATTTGTCTAATCGGCACATCAATTTTTGAAATTGAAATTTCACGTCTCTCTATTTCTCTTTCAGCTTCAACGCTTACCTCCGGTGTCGTTACACTTATTGGATTAAGTATAATGTCAAGTCGTAAGTTTTGATTATTTCGGAGGACAATCTTTTTAGTAAATGCTTCATATCCCATAAATGTAGCTTTGATTGTGTATTCACCGGCTTTGATATTCGGAAGTGAAAAGTACCCAAGTTTATTAGTATATGCGCCGTGTTTTGTGTTTTGCAGAAATACGGTCGCGCCGAGTAATGTTTCCAAATCTGACGAGTCTTTGACAAATCCGCTTATGCTGCCGGTTCCTGTTGTTGTAAAGCTAGTCATACTGCTACTAATATAAGTAATTGAAAAGAATATTAGTATATACAAATAATTTATAAAAATTTTAGAATTGATTTTTCCCATTAGCGTTCAAAAGAAATATATTTTTGGAACAATTAAATAAAGCAAATACAGATGATATAAACGCAAGGTTTTTATATTTGTTTCAGAATAAATGAATTTAAGTCTCTGATTTGAATTTTAAATGCCGAATAGAGTGAATTAATTCATTTACGAATTCGAGTTCTTGCTTATTGCCGAGTTTGATTAGTTTGCCGTACTCCTTGTGCCTGCTATGGTATAATCTGATGATGCGAGAAATATTGATAATAGGAGCAGAAGAGTAATGTTCGGATAAATCATTACTGAAAAAATTGTTTGAAATAATTGTAAATACAGATTTCAAATCTGCTCTATTGCCTATTATTTGTTGATGTATTAGTCTATTGTTTTTGATAATGTATAACTCTATTGTTTTTTCGCGGGCGGAGATAGGATTGAGAAAAATAAAATTATTCGTAGAATCGGATATTCCGTAGCGATTATCCAATCTATGCTTTAATATGCCTATTGCCGATTTTAGATTTGTCGCTTTTTCGGAATCAATTCTATCGGCAAACATATTAATTTGCTGTTCTAATTGTTTTACGGCACCACCGGTATAATTATTTAGGAAGTTCTTAACATTATTAATTGTTATTTGATATTCGGCTTGATTTGTATTTAGGACGCAGGGTGCATCACATTGTCCTATTTTATGATAATAACAGGGCTTGTTATTAATTGACGGTTGGAGCATACCACTACATTTCCTGATATTGTATTTATTTTCAATTGTTCTCATTAATTGATACGCAATTGTTACATTATCGAAAGGACCATAGTATTCATTGCCGTCATTTTCAATTATGAAGCAGAGTTCAAGCAAAGGAAAGGGTTCGTTGGTGGTGAGTTTGAGCATCGGGAAATTCCTATGTATTCCATACAGTGGCAGACTATCTGATGTTTTTTGTGCATTTAGATTAGCATCTAGAATAATTGCCGAAAGTTCGCTGTCTGTTGTTTCACACTTAATGTTTGTTGCATTTCTAATCTTTGCCGAAATACTTTTTGATGTCATTATTTCACTTTTGAAATAATGGTTAATCCTACTCTTAATGGAATTTGCTTTTCCATTGAATAATACTTTTTCTTTATCATCAATAAATTGATATATGCCGGGAGTATCCGGTAATTCTGTAATAATATTTTCAAATTTATTAACAAGCGAAGTAGAAGCTCTAAAATTTCTTATTGGTTTGTTCTGAAATTTTAAGAGATTGTCAGTGCTTAGAATATCGTGTTCTTGTTCAGCCATTTCAAGTAGCTCGTTCAATATATGTGCTGTTGCAACTGCGTCTCCACCTGCTCTGTGCCTGTTCTTTACAGTGATGCCGAAATGTTCGGATAATTCTCCCAAGTTTTTCTTTACGTATTTGGGTAGCAGTCGGCGTGATAATTTCAGTGTACATAAGCGGGGCAATTTCGGTTTTGGTAGCCCTGCGAGTTTGAATGTTTCTACAACAAAAGTCCAATCGAAGGAGGCATTATGTGCTACGAATACAGCATCTTTCTGATTAAACAGTTCTTCGACTTTTGGCATAATTGAGTTTGCTTCGGGAGCTAATGCAACCATTTTGTCGCTGATACCTGTCATATTTGCTACAAATGGCGGAATTAGTTGGTGAGGGTTAATCAGTGAGGAAAAAACATTAGTTATTTCGCTGCCGATAGTAACTACACATGCTATTTCCATTATTCTGTTTTCTTTGCTGTTCGAGCCGCTTGTCTCTACATCAACGACAATGAATGGTATTTCCCAGATAGATTTCACGATAGAATAAATTCAATTCCTATTTTGTTTGCAATAATGTCAAATTCAATAACTGTAATATTGAATATTTGTTTTAAACAATTCCAAGAAAATTCAATAATTCCTTTCTATTTTTCTCGTAATTAAAAAGAAAAACATTAATCCCAAGTTTTTTTGCGGCTACTGTATTTCTTTTCAAATCATCTATGAATAAAACATTTTCGGCTTGTGTGTTTAATTTATTCAATACGTAGTGGAATGCGTTTGTGTCCGGCTTCATAAATCCAATTTTGTGCGAATAAAATTGATGGTCGAATAGCGAGAGAAAATCTTTGCATTCGGGATAGAAACGATTGTAATGAATTTCATTTGTATTACTTAATAGACTGATTGTATATTTGTTTTTTAACGAGAGCAATAAATCGTAGCTATCCACGAACGGGGCAATAAGTGTGGCGTTCCAGAATTTATCAAATTTTGTATCACTGATTTTAATATTAAAATATTTTCTGACTTCATCTCTGAATACTTCGGCATTTATTTTACCTGTTTCAAAATCTTTGAAAAACGATACACTTAAAAAATCATTAAGATTAAGACTCGGAATAAATGATTGATTGCCTATATATTCTTTGAATAAGGAAAGCGTTTTTGTTTGGTCTATTTTATAGAGTACGTCTCCGAAGTCAAATAATAAATGTTGTATCATAGTTGTTGCTCTAATCTATTCTCTAATTAATTTTGCAAAATAAAAACCGTCACTACCAATCACGGACGGTAGGAGCTGATATTGAAAATCATCATCTTTTAATCCGGGAAGTTCTATGTTATAGTTATCAAATGCAGGTTTTAATGCAAGAGGTGAAAAATCCCGATGATTTTTTAAAAACTTTGCAATAATCTTTTCATTTTCCTGCGGCAGAATAGAGCAAGTGGAATAGAGTAGAACACCGTCAGAAGCGACATAGTCAGCATACTGTTCGAGAATCCTGTATTGTTTGGCATTATATTTTTCAAGTAATTTGGGGGTTAATTGCCATTTAAGCATAGGATTGCGTCTGACCGTACCCATACCGGAGCATGGGGCATCAATTAGTACTCTGTCAAATTGATTAATAGTTGATTTTGAAATATGCTTTGGAAGAAATGTTTGAATATTGGGACTCCCTGCCCTGCGTGAGCGTTTATTCAATTCTTTTAATTTAATTAGTTCTATGTCAGAGGCAATGATTCTGCTCTTGTTGTTAGTAAGTGAAGCTATATGCAAGGTCTTACCTCCTGCACCTGCGCAAGCATCAAGGATATGTTCGTCTTCTTGTGGATTCAGTGCAATTGTAATTAACTGGCTTCCTTCGTCCTGCACTTCAATAATGCCCCGTTTATAGAGGGATAGTGAATTCATATCAATACGTTTACCGAGATGTATTCCGAAAGGAGAAAACTGAGTTAATCGTGCTTGCGTATCAAACTGTTTGCATTCATTCAATATTTTGGTATGCTCGGATGGTGGTGTATTGATTCTCAATGTTAGTGTTGCAGGGTGTAGCAACGAATTAAACAGTTCTTTCAAATCATCGGAGGAGTATTTGTCGGAATTAATTAGAGAATTGATAACCCATTCTTGTTGAGCATATCGAATTGCGGCAATTTGAGCATCATCATTACTAATTCCTGAAGAAAATTCAATATTTTCTGCTTGCAAAAGCAAGGAATTGCAATTGGCTGTTATCATAGTTAAATAATGATGAATAGCATTAGTCTCGATTCCAAATCGTTGATTTAATGCTATGGAAGTCATATTAGGAAAATTATCATCTGTTGGAATTAATTTCTTGATTGGTGGAATTGGAATATTCAACAAGTCGGCTGCTATAATGCCAAAAACTATGAGTAGAATATCTGACAGTGTAGATTTCTGCGTTTCATCAATCATAAGCGAGCTGATAAAATTCACTGTTTCATCTGACGCAATGCAATATTCCGGCAGAGATTTGAGCCTGAGAATTGTAAAAAGAGTCTCGGATATAAATTTCCGGTCGTTTGAGCCGAGATATTTTTTCGCTTTGAGATAATCTTTTGTAATTGTAGCTGGTGGCTGATGAGATTTATTTATGATTCTGAATAATTCCGCTGTATGACCTAATAGTGAACTTAATTGCATAATATTTTTAAAAGTGTCAGAAAAACTTGACAAAGTTACAATATTTTCAATAAAGTATGCTATTTATCTTAGTGTTTTTTAAATAAAATAAAAAAATATTATGGTTATAAGCGTAATGAATGAGACGAAGATTTAAAGAAAATATATATATATATAATAAATAAATTGAAAAAAAGTTTGGAATTATTAAGAAACTCTTATAAATTTACAAAACTTGAAATGAGGGTTTTTAAATTTTTGTTTTAATATCGTATGAAACGATTAATGGTAAACATAGGGAAAAGATAGGAGGGAACAGCGATTTCAGTGATTTCGAGTGCTAAAAAAATAGTTGTTTTTGAACAGAAGGAGCCGCGTGTTTTTAGAGTGGCTGTGTAAGGTTTGGTTGTTTTAATATCCTAAATTTAATAAAAAGAATAAATTTCGGATATTTGAACATATTATTTTGAAAAAAAGAATTGATAGAAAGAACCATAAATAATGGTAATTGGCATTATTTTTGCTTTTTGAATTTTGTTAAGTAATTTTGAAAGAAAAATTTAATATTTATAAATTATTAATTTTGAGGAGTTTTTATATGAAGAAAAGCATTATCTACTCGCTACTGATAGGCATGATATTCAGCCTTGGAGTAGGTGAACTCTCCGCCCAACAGATTAAATTAGTTAAATCTGTTATGGGTTCGGGAGGTGTAGTTGCGTCCTCGAATTCCGCCAATTGGAAGATGTCGGGTATTGTCGGTCAGTTTGCTATCGGAAGATTAGCAGGTAGCGACGGTGGACAGGACATTAACGTTTGGCAAGGATTTTGGGTGCCAACAGGCATAACAACAGGTGTTGATACTCCGGGTGAAACCGCAGACGAGCATCAGTTGTTGAACTATCCCAATCCGGTTTCTTATTCTACAACGATTCGTTATGACCTTCCGGGTGCTGCAAAAGTTACCTTAAAGATATATAATGTGTCGGGAAGTCTCGTTAAGGTTTTAGTTGACGAGGTACAGGATGCCGGTATAAAGGAAGTAAATTGGGATGTTAAAGACCAAGCAGGTGAAAATCTTGCTTCCGGTTCTTATATGTATGAATTAACCGTAAGTCCCGCCCAAATGGCTGGCTTTGGTTCATTCCAACCATATTCGTTACGTAAAGTAATGGTTGTTGTAAAATAAGTCAATTAGATTTGAAATTTATTAAATAAAATGTTTTTTTGTATTACCGTAAAGGAGTTTTTTATGAAGAAGTTATTACTTCTCAGTATCTTAGCACTAATGGTGATGGTTTTCACTGACAGTGCTATGTCTCAGATCCCGAAGGTTTTTAATTATCAAGCCGCAATGAATGATGAGCTTGACAATCCGTTAAAAGACGGCTCGTACGTCGGTACTTTTGCTATTTACGAGCAAGAGTTTGGCGGACAACCTATTTGGGTTGAGATTCAGGACGTTACAGTAGCTAACGGTTTCTTGAACGTATATCTCGGTTCGAGAACACCTATTAACGTTGACTTTAACAAGCAGTTATGGTTGGAAATTAAAATCGGCAACGGAACACCGTTCCCGAGGTCACCTCTTGCATCTGTACCAACAGCTTTGAATGCAATTCAGGCTATTGATGCCGACACGGCAAAGGTTGCAATGACTGTTGTTGATGGCGCAATCACACAGGAAAAATTAGCAGCAAACGTTTCTGCATTCCCTTGGGGACCTGCAGGTGGCGACCTTGCCGGAACATATCCAAATCCGACATTGAACCCCGCCGCTGTTATCCGTAATATTCCTCCGGGAAGCATTACTCAGGATAAACTTGCTCCTAATATTTGTGTTACACCTTGCGGTCCTGCAAGTGGCGATTTGACCGGTGTCTATCCCGACCCGCTGATTGCCCCAGGTGCAGTTAAGACAGACCGTATCTTTAATGGTGCAGTTACTACAGTCAAAATCGCAAACGGTGCAGTTACAACTGCCAAGATTGCCGATTATGCTGTAACAAACGATAAAATCGCTCCCGATGCCGTTACAACAGATAAAATTTTGAACGGCACAATTAAATTAGAAGATTTTGACCAAGAAGTCGAAGATTATTACATTAATATTGGTGATGCCGCTGGCGGCGACCTTTATGGCACATACCCCGACCCGCAGGTTGGCGGATTAAGAAATGTTCCTATTAGTGATATCGCGGCTACTAACGGTCAAGTTTATATGTATGACGGTCCTAATGACGAATGGGTTGCCACAACTATGGACGGTGATGTTATTGGTGCTTATAATAATAATACTGTTCGCAAGTTCTGGAATGTACCTTTGAAAGACCAGCCGACCACACAGGGTGATATTTATATGTATCAGCAAATTACAAACGAGTGGATTATTGCTCAAGCCGCCGGCGATGTTACCGGTCCTTATGACCAATTAACAGTTGGTGCTTGGTTGAATGTTCCTCTTGAAGTTCCTACAGGATATAACTCAGGCGATTTGTGGTTCTATAATAATGGTGAATGGCATTCAAGACAGTTCTCAGCATTAGGTCCTCTTGTAGGTACCGGTTATGATGATGGCACAACTGTTAATCCTTTGAAAATTCGCGATGATGCCGCTTTCATTCCTGATGGTAGTGGTGCTGTTCTTTGGTTTGACGGAACTCCCGGAGCCGGTGGACAGTGGGTTGCTAACAAAGTTACACCGCAGAATTTGATGACAAGTAACACAGCCGATTCTTCTACAGACGGCATGGCTCTTACTTGGGACAATGCAGGCGGTATGATGAAATGGGATTATGCAACAGCACAAATTGTTACCGATGATATTACTATCGAAGGTAATGGTACTCCTGCAGAGCCGGTTAAACTGAAACACGTCTTTACGAATCAAGACCAGTTTACTAATAATAATGGTATTTCTGCAACAGACGCTCTTTCAATTAAAGAAGCCGGTATTGGAACATTTGAAATCGAAGACCGTTCAATCATTAGCATTGATATTGCTGCAGAAGCTGTTACACCTTTTGAATTAGAGCATACAGCAGTTACAGCCGGTACTTATGGTTCGAGAACAGAAGTTGCTCAATTTACGGTTGATGAAGATGGACGTTTGACGAATGCTGTCAATGTTCCTATCTTTATTGACGATGTTGCAACTTCTGACATTGATTTCCTCAATAATACACCTGTTGATGCTTTAGACCTACAGATAAAGGAAGGTGTAGTAGGAACAACTGAAATCGAAGACGGTGGCGTAAGAACTGCTGACATTGGCGATGCACAGGTAACAACAGATAAAATTGATAATCTTGCAGTAACAACACCTAAGATTGCTGACGAAGCTGTTACAACACCAAAAATTGCTGACAAAGCTGTTACGACCCAAAAAATTATGAACGGCGACCCGAATACATTTATGGTTACAGATAATTCATCAAATGCAAACTGGGCTCCTATTAATTTAAGAGATAATCATCTTGCAGGTAATGGCGTAAACGATGAAATCTATATTGTAAACAATGCTATTACTTCAGCTCTTATCCTTGATGGTGAAGTGAAAACCGTAGATATTGCCGATTATGCAGTAACAAATGTTAAAATCGCACCCGATGCCATTACAACAGATAAAATTAAGGATGGCGAAGTAACAACACCTGACATTGCAGACGGTGCAGTTACAACAGTGAAGATTCTTAATGGAACAATTCTAAACGAAGATATTGCAGACAATACAATTGGGGAAGTCAAATTAAACATTGCAAATGACCCGATTGCAGACTACGCATTAGTTTGGAATGGTTCAGCAATGGAATGGATGATTCCTTGGGGCAAAGTTCACACAGAGCATCCGGTTGTAGGTGACGGTACTGCTACTGACCCCGTAACACTTTATACTGATGGTGTTAATACTAATGATGTTCTTTATTTTAATGGAACTATATGGACAAACAGTCACGTTCAGACAGATATGATTGCAGACGATGCAGTTACTTCCGCTAAAATTGGTGATGGTGAAGTTCATACTGCTGACATTGCAAACGATGCAGTTACTTCCGCTAAAATTGACAACGGAACAATTGTCAATGAAGATATTCATGATGACACAATTGAATCTGGAAAGATTAGCGCTAATGGTGGTACTTCTTATCAAGCACTTGTTATTGATAATGCCGGTACTGATGTACACTGGGGAACACCTGCTGTCAATACATCTGGTTTCATAGTTGGAAACGGTATTGATAATACTACAAATGCTATCAAATTAAAAGACGGTACTTCAACCGGTAATGTTATTTATTGGACAGGTACTAATTGGGCAGATGCTCTTATTACACCTATGAATTTAAATACTGATAACACAGCTGACGGTACAACCGATGGTTACGCATTGGTTTGGGATAATTCTTTAAGTCGAATGAAATGGGCAGTTCCGGGTGCATCGGTAACAACCGGTATGCCTATTATTGGTGACGGTACACCTGCCAATCCTGTAACGATGTACACAGCTGGTGTTGGTGCTAACGAAGTTCTTTATTTTGACGGTTCAGCTTGGACAAACGGTCATGTTGCTACTGCTATGATCGCGAACGGTGCAGTAACAACACCGAAGATCGCGAACGGTGCAGTAACAACACCGAAGATCGCTAATTTAGCGGTAACAACCGGTAAATTAGCCAATGATGCAGTAACATCTGCTAAAATTCTTGATTTAACTATTGTAACAGATGATATTGCTGATAATGCAATTACACTTGCAAAGATGGCAGACGATGCGGTCGGACCAGATGAGTTAATGAGTACGACAGTTACAGCCGGTGCATACGGTACATCAACAGCAGTAGGAACATTCACAGTAGATGCAGACGGTCGTTTAACTACGGCAGCAAATGTTGATATTGTTGTAAATGATAACGGTACAACTTCAGACATTGATGTTATGGGAATCGGTTCACCGAGTGATGCGCTAAATTTCCAAATCAAATCAGGAACAGTAGGGACAACAGAATTGGCAGACGGAGCAGTAACAACCGCAAAGATTGCCGACGGTGCAGTAACAACTGCAAAGATTGCAGATGATGCAGTAACAACCGCAAAGATTGTTGATTTGGCAGTAACAACCGCAAAGATTGCCGATTTAGCAGTAACAAATGGTAAGTTAGGCGCTGATGCAGTAACAACAGATAAGATTCTTGACGGTACAGTTGCGACAGCAGATATTGCTAATAGTGCAATTACAGAAGGCAAGCTTCATGACGGTGCAGTAACAACATTGAAGATTGCTAATGATGCAGTAACAACAGTTAAAATCGCT
>Ga0256846_1000513_pt1 | contig 15569 bp, 12 predicted proteins | sample TevniametaG_FD_189098 | JGI IMG/M metagenome (GOLD analysis project Ga0256846, IMG submission 189098) | Tube worm associated microbial communities from hydrothermal vent at the East Pacific Rise, Pacific Ocean - Tevnia | ecosystem: Host-associated > Annelida > Integument > Unclassified ...
AGGAAGTTCTCTGGATGGTAAGAGCGTTTTTAATATCCTGCCTGGTTGCAAACCCTTGTTTAACAGCTATATTTCCAAACGCTCTGCTCTGGTGCCGGATCAGATAAAAATCACGGATAATTTTAAGTAAACCTGCCTGGTGCCTGGTTGCAAATCCCTGATTTATGAGAATATCAGCAAAAGATGAGCTGCCTGATGCTTTATTGTACAGCTTATTTACAAGTTCAAATTCATTTTTACTTATGGTTCCATATCTGAATGCCAGCATTGCAGTGTTTGGTAGTGATTTGTCAGATAATGGTCCCATGGATAAAAATTTATTTATGATGAGGTTTCATTTTTCTTTCCCGGCAGTAAAAGGTTCATTAAAACACCAAGTATGCCTGCAAGCCCGATGCCCTGTAGTGAAAACTCACCTGCTGAAAAGCTCATACCGCCTATGCCGAATATCAGTATCAGTGCAACTATGGATAGATTACGGGGCTCCATAAGATCCTCTTTTGATTTTACCAGGGTATTAAGACCAATTACCATGATGGCACCAAAAAGAAGAAGCATTATTCCACCCATTACAGGTGATGGAATGGTCTGAAGGATTGCACCCAGTTTACCCACAAAGGCAAGAAGAATTGCTGTGATTGCAGCCCAGGTCATAATGGCAGGGTTAAAAACCTTTGTTAAGGCCACAGCACCTGTAACTTCAGAATACGTTGTATTTGGGGGGCCGCCAAGCATGGATGCAAAGGAGGTGGCTATACCATCTCCCAGCATTGTGTTCTGTATTCCCGGGTCTTTCAGGTAATCCTTGCCTGTAACTCCTCCAATAGCGACAATATCACCAAAGTGTTCAATGGCCGGCGCAATTGCAATGGGAACAATATAAAAAATTGCCTGGGTATTCCATTCAGGCATGACAAAATTGGGCCATGCAAACCAGGATGCCTTTGCAATGGCTGAAAAATCAACTATTCCAAAACTGAGAGATAGAATATATCCAACAATTATACCGCATATAATAGGTATAAGTTTTATAAAACCTTTACCGAGAATTGATATTAATACTGTGGTTGCAAGGGCTGAAAGGCCGATAATCAATGCTGTCTTTTCAGGATAAAGAACAGCAGATCCGTTCCCTGTTTTACCCATGGCCATATTTACAGCAACCGGGGCAAGTATGAGTCCGATAACCATTATAACAGGGCCTGTAACAATCGGCGGCAGGATTTTTTTTATAATATTGCTGCCCTGCCACCTCACAAGAAGACTTAGAATAATATAAACACCGCCTGCTGCTGCAAGACCGCACATGGTCTGGGGAATGCCCCATTTGCCAACACCGTACATTATGGGCGGAAGAAATGCAAAGGATGATGCAAGGAATATCGGGACCTTACCCCTGGTTATTAGTTGAAAAATAATGGTTCCCACACCTGCTGTGAAAAGGGCAACATTTGGGTCAAGTCCGGTGAGAAGAGGTACAAGTACCAGAGCCCCAAAGGCTACAAAAAGCATCTGGGCGCCTAGAAAACAATCCTTGATTCTAAAGTCATAAGTGGTAGATGTCTGATTCATAATTTTTTCCATATTCATAATTTGTTTTAAGTTATTATTTTGTACCGAATATTTTATCTCCTGCATCCCCGAGGCCAGGAAGTATATAGCCGATATCATTCAGTTTTTCATCAACAGATGCCACATAAATATCCACGTCAGGGTGTTTTCCTTCCAGGGCCTTTATCCCTTCAGGGGCGGCAACAAGGAACAGTCCTTTTATTTTTTTACATCCTGTTTTTTTCAATGCATCAATGGTGGCAATCAGGGTCCCGCCGGTTGCAAGCATGGGATCAAGTATCAGGGCAATTCTTTCATCCATTGCATTTGTCATTTTTATATAATATTCAACCGGTTTAAGTGTCTCTTCATTTCTGTAAAAACCCACAACACTGACCTTGGCAGAAGGTATAAGATCAAGCACACCGTCCATCATGCCAAGCCCCGCCCTTAAGATGGGAACAATGGTAATTTTTTTCCCTTTGATCTTTTCCACTTCCACCTTTCCTGCCCATCCGTTTATAACTCTTTTTTCAGTATCTAAATCTTTTGTTGCTTCATATGTTAAAAGCCGTGCCACTTCAGAGCTTAAGTCTCTGAAATCCTTTGTGCTGATATTCTCTTTTCTCATTAGGCCAAGCTTATGCTTTATCAGCGGGTGATTTTCCACGTAGACAGTCATGTTTTTTCCCTTTGTATCTTTATAATATAATCAGTCATAATTTATTTAAATTTTGAATAGTCCATAAAAATTTAGTAAAATTAGAAATAATAGTCAAGAAAATAATGGGTAAGAATAATAAAGTTTAATTGAAATTATTTCCATTATATGCAAAAGAGAACAGATGGTTCAAAAGGATGAATATATAGAAGTTGCTGTGCTGCTGCCTCTTTTTAACAGCTATACATATAAAATTCCAAAACACCTTGTGAGCCTGGTATCTTCTGGAATGCGCGTGCTTGTGCCCTTTGGAAAACGGCGTGTTACAGGATATGTATTAAAAAAGAGCAGAAAACCTGAAAAATTCAAGGCAAAATTAATATTTGATATTCTGGATGATATGCCTCTTTTTCCAGGATCAATGGTGCAGTTTTTCAGATGGATAAGTAATTATTATATTCATCCCATTGGTGATGTTATTAAAACAGCTCTTCCATCAGGCCTTGATCAGCATGATATATCCATGGTGTCAATTTCTCCTGAAGGCAGTAAAAACAGAAAAGAAAAACTTACTCCGGGAGAATCTGAAGTTATTGGGATTTTAAATAAAAGCCATGGAATAATGCCCCTTAAGGCCCTTGTGAAAAAAAGCAGTAATCCCAGTATCAATAATCTAATAAGAAAGATGGAAAAAGCAGGACTTGTGAACAAAACCTATAAGCTTGCAAAGGATAAAACCAGGCTCAGGCAGGAGAAATTCATCTCCCTGTCAAAATCATCCAGGGAAAAAATTATACTTTCCAAAAAGAGAAAACTCATACTTAAAATTCTTGAAAAGGAAAAAGAGATATCCCTTACAAACCTTCGAAAACAGGTTCCCACAGCCCCGGCATTGATCAAACCCCTGCATAAGGCAGGCTATATTGATATTATTGAAAAGCAGGTTTTTCAGGATCCTTTTGGGGATCCTGTTGATCCTGACACTCCGCCAGAACTTACACAGGAGCAGGAAAAAGTAGTAAATGAAGTTAATAACAGTATTAATAAAGGTTTCCAAAGATATCTTCTTTCCGGTGTCACAGGAAGCGGGAAAACTGAAGTCTATTTACGCCTTGCTGCAAAAGCCTTGCAGATCAACAAAGCTGCCCTGGTGCTTGTGCCGGAAATTTCTTTGATATCCCAGACAGAAAGAAGGTTCAGGGCAAGGTTTGGCAACAAAATTGCAGTGCTTCACAGTGCCCTTTCAAATGCCGAACGACTGGATCAATGGCGCCTGATACTTAAAAACAAGGTGTCTGTGGTAATAGGCGCCCGTTCATCTGTTTTTGCACCAATCAGGAACCCTGGCATAATTATTGTTGATGAAGAACATGATATATCATACAAACAGGAAAGCTCTTTAAGATATAATGCTAGGGACCTTGCAGTTGTAAGGGCTAAAATGGCTGACATTCCGATTGTTCTAGGATCTGCAACACCGTCAATACAGTCATATTACAATGTATGCATAAATAAATTTAAAGAGCTTAAACTTGAAAAGCGCATTAATGACCAGCCCCTGCCTCCCATCACACTTGTTGATTTAAAAAAGCATAAAGAGTATTCAGGGTTTCAAAGATTGATTTCGCCGGTTTTATCAAAAGCAATACGACAATGCCTTGACAGGGGTGAACAGGCTTTGATTTTTTTGAACCGCAGGGGGTTTTCAACATTTCCTGTGTGTGAATCCTGTGGAGAAGCGGTAAAATGCCGGTTCTGTGAGCTTGCAATGACCTTTCACAAGGGATTGAATGAATACAGGTGCCATCTGTGCGGCTATTCAATCTCCACAAGAATTAAGTGCCCTGATTGCGGATCACTTAAAATAAAACCCCTGGGATTTGGTACGGAAAAAATAGAAAACATGCTTTTGACCCTTTTCCCTGATGCACGAATTGTGAGAATTGACCAGGATACAACCCGGAAAAAGGGACGTTTAATATCACTTTTAAAAAAGATAAAAAACCGTACTGTTGATATTATAGTGGGTACACAAATGCTGGCCAAGGGGCATGATTTCCCTTTTATCACCCTTGTGGGAATAATATGTGCAGATCTCTCCCTTAATTTTCCTGATTTCAGATCTTCCGAGCGGACATTTCAGCTTCTTGCCCAGGTTGCAGGAAGAGCAGGCAGGGGAGACAGAAAAGGAAAGGTTATAATGCAGACATATAACTCAGATCATTTTGCCATCCAGGCATCAAAAAATCAGGATTTCATTGAATTTTATCAAAATGAAACACCATTTAGAAAAGCATTGCTTTATCCACCCTTTGCAAAGATCATTCAATTGAAAATTTCCGGGACAGACCCTGTAAAAGTGAAAAATCATGCCTTGCTGCTCAAGAATATATTAAACCAGATAGTTTCAGGCGATATTAAATATGAAAACACAATTCAGATTCTCGGACCCATTGAAGCAGGCATTCCAAAAATAGCAGCGCGTTTCAGATGGCAGATCCTGCTGAAAGGTATTAATATCGCAAGGTTGAATGGTGTTGTCAAACAGCTCATGGACCAAAACCAGGTTAAATCTGAAAAATATGTTGCAACAGCTATTGATGTTGATCCTTATTCCATGCTTTAATAAATTCATGGAAAAATATAAGGGCAATTTTGAATTATAAACTTTAACGGTTAAGGAGAGAAAATTATGTATGCTGAATATGTTTTAAACCATATAGTTAGAATTGCAGTTGCCTATGGTCCGAAATTAATCGGAGCAATTCTGGTATGGATCATTGGTTCGTGGGTTGTTTCAACGCTGACCAACCTGTTTGTTAAAGCCATGAATAAAGCAAATACGGATGAGTCTTTAAAACCATTTTTAAAGGGAATAGTAAATGCAGCCCTTAAGATCATGCTTGTTATTTCCGTACTTGGCATGCTCGGTATTCAGATGACTTCATTCATAGCAATCCTTGCATCAGCAGGTCTTGCCGTGGGCATGGCTCTTTCCGGCACATTACAGAATTTCGCAGGGGGTGTAATGATTTTGATTTTCAGACCCTTTAAAGCCGGTGATTTGATTGATGCCCAGGGTTACCTTGGTGTTGTTCATGAGATTCAGATTTTTAATACGATTTTGAAAACTCCTGACAATAAAACAATAATTATTCCCAATGGCGGATTATCAAATTCCTCCATGGTCAATTACTCCACCGAGGATCTGAGAAGAGTTGACTGGACAATCGGAATAGGTTACGGCGATGATGTGGATAAAGCACGGGAACATATAATAAAGTTATGCCAGGAAGATTCGAGAATCCTCAAAGACCCGGCAGTTTTTGTTGCTGTATCAGAGCTTGCTGACAGTTCAGTAAATCTTGTATGCAGGGCATGGACCAAGGGAAGTGATTATTGGAATGTGTTTTTTGAAATCAATGAAAAAGTTTATAAAACCTTTGAAGAGCAGGGCCTTAACATTCCATTTCCACAAATGGATGTCCACCTTCACAAGCAGAATGATAAATAATAAACTATATCATTATATCATTTAAAGGATCTGATTAAAACTTGATAAAAAAGGGGGTGAAAGCAGCCCAGGTTTTTAAACCTTATAATATTGTAAGGTTACCTGGTTTGTGGGGCATGGCAATTTCAATTGCAATTCCGGAGTTTTGAAGGGCAATTTCTGCAGCATTACATGCTTTTTCAGGTGTATTGTTTTCTTCACTCAGGTGGGCAAGGATGACATGTTTCAGATCATCATTGATTAACTCTTTTAAAAGCTCTTGTGATGCTTTGTTTGAAAGATGCCCCTGCCTGCCTTTGATTCTCTGCTTTAAATGCCAGGGGTAGGGGCCGTTGATGAGCATATCAGGGTCATGGTTTGATTCCAGGTAAAGAAAGGAGCAGTCTTTTAAATGCTCCTTTACAAGATTAGTGGCAATGCCGAGATCTGTTGCAATACCAATTTTTGTACCATTGTAATTAAGGGTAAACCCCGCAGGGTCAACAGCATCATGGCTTATGGTAAAAGGAGAAATCTTCAGGGTATCAATTTTAAAATTTTTCCCGCATTGAAAAAATTCAAGGCTGGCAAGCCTGCCAAGGCTTGCTGCCTGTTTATATGTATTTTCATTTATATAAACAGGTATATTATACCTGCGGCTTAAAATACCAACCCCCCTTATATGGTCTGAATGCTCATGGGTTACAATGATTGCTGTAAGGCTTTCCGGTGACAGATTTCTTGACTTCAGCCTGCGTTCAATTTCAATGCCTGAAAGCCCTGCATCAATGAGTATAGCGTTATCACCCCATGATATGAACAGAGAGTTCCCCCTGCTGCCGCTGGCAAGGGGACAGATGGTAAAGTTTTTTTCCATTATTTATCAAGCAGAGCCTTGTAACTGAGTTTAATCTTTCCGTCCCGGGTCACAGCAAGGACTTTAACTTTAATAATATCGCCTTCATTTAAGACATCAGTTACTTTATTTACTCTTTTATGGGCAAGTTCAGAGATGTGGACAAGGCCGTCTGTACCGGTTTTAATGTTTACAAAAGCGCCGAAATCAGCAATTTTGACAACTTTGCCTTCATAGATTTCACCCGGTTCCGGGTCAACGGCAATGTCAGTGATTATTTTCACTGCTGCTGCCACATCTTCTTCATTTTCACCTGCAACCTTTACAATTCCATCGTCATCAATCTCGACAGAGGTGTTTGTATCAGCCTGGATTTCCCTTATTACCTTGCCTCCGGGGCCGATAATTTCCCTTATTTTATCTTTTTTAACTTCCACCCTCACAATCTTGGGAGCATAGGGTGAAATATCTTTTCTGGCTGAGGATAGTGCTGCAAGCATTCTGTCAAGAATATGAAGCCTTCCTGCCTTTGCCTGGTGCAATGCTTTTTCCATTACCTCCCTTGGCAGCTCTTTAATTTTAATATCCATCTGAAGAGCAGTGATTCCTTCTTCAGGGCCTGCAACCTTAAAATCCATGTCACCAAAATGGTCTTCATCTCCCAGAATATCGGAGAGAACAACCATATTATCATCCTGTTTAATAAGTCCCATGGCTATGCCTGAAACAGGTGCTTTGATGGGAACACCACCATCCATCATTGCAAGGGTTCCGGCACATACAGTTCCCATGGATGAACTTCCGTTGGATTCCAGGACTTCACCAACAAGTCTGATTGTATATTCAAAATCTTTGCTGTCGGGAATAACTTTTTTAAGTGCCCGGCTTGCAAGGTTTCCATGGCCAATATCCCTGCGGCTTGGGCCGCCTGCGCGCCTGCATTCACCAACGGAAAAGGGAGGGAAATTATAATGGAGAAGAAACTGCCGTGTTGTCTGTCCGGACAATGTTTCAACCCTCTGTTCATCAAGGCCTGATCCCAGGGTTAAAACACCCTGAACCTGGGTTTCTCCCCTTGTAAAAAGTGCACTTCCATGGGGTCTTGGAAGGTTGCCCACCTCACACTCAATCTTTCTTATTTCATCAAATGCCCTTCCGTCAATGCGTTTTCCTTCCTGCAATACAATATTTCTGCTTACATCATGTACAAGGTCTTTAAAAAGAGTTTTTATCTCTTTTTCTCTATCCAGGTATTCATCGCCCAGGGTTTGAATCAGCTCTTCTTTAACTTTGTCAATGGCCTTTGCCCGGTTTATTTTGTCTTTTACCTGGACAGCAGAATGTATTTTTTCCTTTGAAATTTCAACTATTTTTGTATTAAGGTCCTGGTCTGTCTCTGGCACAGCAATTTCACGTTTTTCTTTGCCAACTTCTCTTCTTAACTCTTCCTGCATTTCAATGATCGGCTGCATTGCTTCATGGCCAAAATAGATGGCACTGATCATATCTTCTTCAGACACTGTTTCAGCGCCGCCTTCAACCATTATAATACCTGTTTTAGATCCTGCCACAACCAGATTTATATCACTTGCTTCTATCTGATCAAGGGTGGGGTTTGCCACAAATTTTCCATCAACCCTGCCAACCCTTATCCCTGCAATGGGGCCTTCAAAAGGTATATCAGAAATCTGAAGCGCAGCTGACGCACCCACAAGGGCAAGAATATCAGGTTCGTTAGTCTTATCCATTGAATATACTGTTGCAATTACCTGGGTTTCATAACTGTAGCCCTTGGGGAAAAGAGGCCGGATGGGTCTGTCAATGAGCCTGCTTGTAAGGGTCTCTTTTTCACTTGGTCTTCCAATCTCCCGGCGGAAATAATTTCCAGGGATTCTTCCGGCAGCATAGATTCTTTCCTGATACTCCACGGTCAACGGCAGAAAAGAGACCTCTGCCTTTGGGTCCTTTGCAGAGACAGCAGTGACAAGTACAATGGTATCGCCATGCTGAACCAGCACAGCGCCGCCTGCCTGTTTTGCAACTTTTCCAGTGCTTATGCTGAACTCTTTGCCATTAATTTTAGTTTTTACTGTTTTTTCCATTAATACTACTCCTTAAATAAAGAAAGGCGGGCTTTTTAAGCTTTAACTTTTAGAATAAACCCGTGTATTTATTATCAAATACAGTAATTAATAATAAACTTGATAACAAACATACGAATTTATTAATAAGTCTAGTGTTAAATCCCCGCCTTTTCATAAAAAAAGAGCTGATTTCAATTGGTTGTAATTGAGAAATCAGCTCCTTTACCATTTTTCTATCTTTTTATTCCGAGCTTGCCTATGATTGAACGATATCTTTCAACATCCTTTTTTTTAAGGTAATCAAGAAGGCTTCTGCGCCTTCCAACAAGAACCAGAAGACCCCTTCTTGAATGATGGTCTTTCTTGTGTATCTTTAAATGTTCGGTAAGATAGGTGATACGATGGGAGAAAATAGCGATCTGTACTTCCGGAGATCCTGTATCTGTCTCATGAATCTTGTACTTTTCAACCACTTCATCCTTTGTCATTTCTAATAAGCTCAATTTAAACTCCTTTTTTGGAATAAATAATTCTGCATTCTCAACTTCCCCCTCCTTTATCGACCCATGATCCAATATTCCATCCAGACCAGGGAATCAAGAAAAGGCAAATGCCTTTCAACCAAAATAACATATTAAAATATCACTTAATTTAAAAAAACACAACAATAATTAAATGCCTGGCTTTTTTTATCATATTCCACAACTGCAGCAAGCTCTTTTTGTTTTGTGAGAATTCTTAAAAATTTCTTGCATTGGGGCAATCCATCTCCGGCAGATAGTTTTTGGCCAAATTGTATTTTTTTTTCAAGTTTTTTTTCAGCAGTATGGGCTGGCATAAAGTCAAGGGCCCGGGCAAGTGGAATTATGTTTTCCTTGATCTTGTCAGTGTTCATTTTCTCAAGATCATTCAAATCAATTGAGTCCTTCAGGTTAAATCCACATGTTTCTGTCCGCTGGAGAGCTCCAAGGTGGGCACCGCATCCAAGTTTTTGGCCGATATCAAAGGCAATGGTACGTATATATGTTCCTGAAGAACATGATACATCAATATGGACAAAGGGTATTTCTATTTTATCAATTGATATTTCAAATATCTCAATATCTCTGGCTTTTTTTGCAATGAACTCTCCATTTCTGGCATATTCATAAAGTGGTCTGCCTTTGTGTTTTAATGCTGAAAAAGATGGGGGTGTCTGTTTTTGCTTTCCTTTAAAATCACTTATAGTATTAAAAATTTTTTCCTTTGAAAGATTACCTGTGGGTTTTTTTCCCCCAATGGGAGTACCAGTATAATCAAAGGTATCTGTTTCAATCCCAAGACATATTTTTGCTTTATATCTTTTTGAACCATGGAGAAAAAATCTTGAAATTTTTGTTCCTTTATTGATCCCGCAGAGTAGTAACCCCGTGGCAAAAGGGTCAAGTGTGCCCATGTGGCCTGTTTTTTTTGCCATACAGCTCTGTTTGACCATGCTTACAACCCGGGCAGAGGAGATGCCTTCAGGTTTGTTTATGGGTAATATTCCGCTTTTCATTCTCCCCTGGATCTTTTTTTCATGGCAATATCGTGGAGTATTGCATCAATCCTTGAACCATGGGCAAAGGAGTCATCATATCTGAACTGTATATCCGGCATATATTTAAGGTGGAGTTTTGGTGTAATCAGTTTTTTTATGAATTTTTTAGAACTTTTAAATCCCTGTTTAGCATCGGTTATCTGTTTTGCACTGCCAAAAATTGAGAAAAAGACATAGGCTATGGATAGATCACTGTTTAGTTCCACCTTGCTTATTGTTGCCATCTCTATTCTAGGGTCCTGAACCTTTTTTACCAAAAGCTCTGAAATTGCAGCCTGGATCTTAACACCTATTCTGTCAGCCCTGGGATATGGTTTCATAATCTCTCCGGAAATTTACTCAGAACCAGGTCTTTTTTCTATAACTTCATAACACTCAATTATATCATTCAGTTTTATGTCATTATAATTTTTAATGCCAATACCGCATTCAAACTGCTGGAGCACCTCTTTTACATCATCTTTAAATCGTTTTAAGGAGGAGAGCTCACCATCACACTTAACAACACCATCCCGTAAAAGACGTATCTTTTTGCCCCGGACTACTTTGCCCTCAAGAACAAAAGAGCCTGCAATGGTGCCGACATTGGTAACAAAAAAGGTATCACGGACTTCAGCTCTGCCAATAATATGCTCTTCAAAAACAGAGGGCATCAATCCCTCAATGGCTGATTTTATATTATTGATAACATCATAGATAACATCATAAAAACGCATGTCCACGCCTTCTTCCTTGGCAAAATTACGAACCTGGGGAGTAGGACGTACATGGAATCCAATAATAATTGCATCGGAAACCGCAGCAAGGGAAACATCAGATTCATTTACAGTACCAACGGCAGAATGGACTATTGTAAGATCTACTTCGTCCTTTGCAAGTTCTTGTAAGGATTCGGTCAACGCTTCCAGTGAACCCTGGACATCGGCTTTAATTATAAGTTTGAGTTCCTGAATTTTATCTGAACCAAGATTTTGAAAAAGGTTTTCAAGGTTTGCCCGGCTCTTTTTGGCAAGTTCCTTTGCCCTCTGTTTCTGGAGTCTGTGCTCACTTATCTGTTTTGCATCTTTTTCCGATGAAACAACCATCATTTCATCACCAGCATCGGGTACTCCGTTTAAACCCACAATTTCCACAGGAATACTTGGGCCGGCACTTTTTATTCTCTTTCCCTGGTCATTGGTCATTGTGCGGATTTTTCCGGAAAAATGGCCGCAGACAACCGATGCACCATCTTTTAATGTACCGTGTTTAATAAGTACGGTTGCAATGGCACCTCTTCCTTTATCAATACGGGATTCAACAACATATCCAAAGGCATCTCTGTCCGGGTTGGCCTTTAGTTCAAGAACTTCAGACTGAAGTAGAATCATTTCAAGAAGCGTATCAATACCTGTTTCTGCCTTGGCGGAAACCTCAACAAAAATAACGTCGCCACCCCATTCTTCTGCGAGAAGGTCGTGTTCGGAAAGCTCCCTTGTAATACGTGCAGGATCTGCTCCTTCTTTATCCATTTTATTTATTGCAACCACAACGGGAACACCTGCCTGCTTTGAATGGTTAATAGCCTCGATTGTCTGGGGCATGACACCATCATCAGCAGCAACAACAAGGACAACAATATCTGTGATTTGAGCACCCCTTGCCCGCATGGATGTAAAAGCAGCATGTCCGGGAGTATCTAAAAATGTAATGTCGCCGCCTTTGGTTCTTACATTATATGCACCGATATGCTGTGTAATTCCACCTGCCTCACCGGTTGTCACCTTGGTTTCTCTGATAACATCAAGCAGGGAGGTTTTACCATGGTCAACATGTCCCATGATTGTTACAACAGGCGCTCTTTGCTGCAGTTTGGATTCATCTTCATCTTTTTTGTGGATATTTAAAAGATAATCCTCTTCAAAGGAGGCCTTTTCCAGTTCATAGTCAAATTCAGATGCAACAAGGGATGCTGTATCAAAATCAATTGTCTGGTTCAGTGTAACCATAACACCCTGCTGCATAAGCTTCTGGATCATCTCATTTGCCTTAATTCCCATTCTTTTGGCAAGTTCTGCAAGTTCAATGGTTTCATCTATTTTAATACGTCTTTTGATCGCCTTGGGTGTTGTGATTTCAGTTTTTTGAAATTCCCCTTTTCTTGCCTTTGCACCCTTTCTTTTTGACTGTTTCCGGCCATACTTATTTTTTTCATATAAAGCCGCACCTTCAATAATGGATTTCTTTTTCTTTTTCCTTGTTCTTCTTTTTTCTCCAAAGATATTTTCTTCAATCACATTGCCTTTGATATCCCGTTTTTTTCTTTTTGATCTTTTTGGTGTATCAATGGTATCAGATGCCGGTATGGATGCAGGTTGAAATTTTCTTGTTGATTTTGCCTGCTCTTTTATGGCTGAATTCTCTTTTTTCAGGGGCTGTTTCAGTTGTTTTTCACTCTTTGCAGAAGGTTTTTTAAACTTTGAGTGTTTTTTTGTATCATCGGACTCTTTTTTCTTTCTTATGCCGGTAAACGAAGCAGGGTCAACAATCTTAACAATCTTTGCAGGTTCAGAAGATTTTTTCTTTTTTTTCTTCTTTATTTTTCTTTTCTCTTTAGGCTCTTTTTCCTCTGTTTTTGAAACTTTTTCTGTTTTAATTTTTTCTTTTTCAGTTTCATCCGGGTCAGCTTTTTTCCCAACGGCTTTTTTGGAAACATCTTCTTTCTTTTTCTTTTCAGAAGGCTTTTCCGGTTCTTGTTTGTCCTTAACAACCTCTGGTTTTTTTTCTATTTTCTCTTTAACAGTCTTTTCTTTTATTAAAGGTTTTTTATCAGCTTTAGTATCAGTATCAGGGATTGTTTTTTTGTCCTTGCCTTTAACAATTGTTTCTTCCTGAACAGTGCCTGTCTTTTTTAAAGGTTTTTCTTCATCTTTTTCAGGATTTTTTACAGGAGCAGGTGGTTGTTCCTTTACAGTTCTACGTCTTCGTATAACAGAGGGTTTAATTTTCACCTCTGACATATCGGCTTTTTTTCCAAACAGTTCTTTTTTAATAAAACGTACTTGATCATCCTCAAGAGAACTCATATGACTTCTTACTTCAACAGAAAGCTTTTCAAGCTTATCCATAAGTGCTTTGTTTGTCATATTAAATTCTTTAGCTAATTCATAGACTCTGACTCTCGCCATATGTTCCCCCAGGTAATTCTTGTTTTATTACTTTGTTAAATTTAACCTAACTTCCTTGTGTCTCTGCGGAATCTGTTTTTTGATCCACATCTGAATCTGCATCTGGATTTTCACTTTCATCAGGATCATCTTTTAAAGAATCTTCCTGCTGTTTTTCAATATCTTCTAAAACCAGCTGCTTTGCTTCTGAAATTATATTAACCACCTGTTCTTCATCAAACTCAATAAGGGAAGCAATGTCTTCTGCAGATGCTTCGGCAATATCTTCCAGGGATGCAAATCCAGCACTGAAAAGCACCTCCGCAGTTGAAAGGTTGATTCCGGACAACCGCATCAAGTCATCATACCCCTGCTTTATTCCACGGCTGTACTCTTCTTCGCTCATTACCTGAAGATGCCATTTGGTCAGATCACATGCAAGGCTGATATTCTGGCCGTTTTTGCCAATAGATATAGAAAGGTGGTCTTCAGGTACAATAACTTCCATGCTCTGGTTATCTTCATCAATGACAACCCTTGTAATTTCTGCCGGAGCAAGGGAATTACATACAAATTTTGCAATGTCCGGGTTCCAGGGAACAACATCTATTTTTTCTCCCCGCAGCTCCTGGACAATGTTTTGAATTCTGCTGCCTTTCATGCCTACACAGGCGCCAACAGGATCAACATCAGAATCAGATGACTGAACAGCAATTTTTGCCCTTACCCCGGGATACCGTGCTGCTTCCAGTATGGTTACAATGCCTTCTGCAACTTCGGGCACCTCGGTTTTAAAAAGTTCAATTAAAAAATCAGGATGGGATCTGGAAAGCAGAATCTGGGCTCCTTTGGACTCTTCGAGCACATCCACAACATAGGCTCGTATTCTGTCACCCCGTTTATAGGATTCATTGGGCATCTGATCCCTTGGGCGTATAACAGCTTCTGTCTGGCCAAGGTTAACAATGATGCTGCCCCGGTCAAATCTGTGGACGATTCCGTTTATTATCTGTCCTTTTTTATGTATAAAATTTTCATAAACAGCATTGCGCTCAGCTTCCCGGAATTTTTGAATTATCACCTGTTTAGCTGTCTGGGCGGCAATTCTTCCAAACTCTCCGGCATCAATTCTGATGCCAAGGCTGTCTCCAATCTCGCACTCAGGATCATATTCATAGCCCTGCTCCAGAGAGAGCTCCTTATCAGGAGATTCCACCTTTTCAACAACTTCTTTAAAATGAAAAACTTCAATCTGTCCGCTGGGTTTATCATAGTGTATCTCTATGTCAGCACCAGCACCAAATTTCTTTTTGGCTGCAGATTCAACCGCATCTTTTATTGTAGCTATCAATACTTCAGCATCAATGCCTTTTTCCCGGCTGAGCTGATCCACAATTCGTTTAATATCAGTAATTAGCATTGTGCAGTATTCTCCATCTCAATAGTTTGCAAGCCTTGCCCTGTTTATCAGTCCAGACCAGGGGAAGAGACTTCAAGCCTGTAACTCCCAAGGTTATTAAAATGTACATCAAGTATATCTCCCAGCTGACGGCTCATATCTGTCAAATCACCAAGGGTAATACCACCTGGTTTATCCATATACAGCCTTACAATCATTGAACTGCCGGCTGATACACACTCTGCATGGACAAATTCAAGGTTTTCAGCCTGACATACAGGCTCTACAACCTCACCAATCTTTTTTGCAAGCTCTTTTAAATCCCTGTTCTTTTTTTTCCCCATACAGATAAAAATCATCCTTTTCTAAAAAACAGAAAAACGGGCAGATGCCCGTTCCTCTCGAAACATACTAAAAATCTTCCCCGGATTAAAATCTGGTTAAAGAGTCCGGAGCTTAGGCTGGGATTCCATATTTATCAATGGAAACCCATGATCTGCCCTGTCTTTATTTCAATAAACAGATATATTAAACCTAGAGTTTATCTAAAATAAAGATTAACATATATAACATGTTAAAATTATTTGTCAATAATAGTTTAATACTTTATTGGCAATAATAATACAAAGTACAGGCAGTAAAGGCTGTTTCAGCAATTTTGGGCCAAAAATTTTTTTTAAGATTAACAAAGGAATAAGTGAGGCCTGGATATGCTTTTTCCGTTTAGGTTTCACTTGAAACAGATGCACTCCAAAAGCATATCCAGGCCTCACTTTGCCCGATCTTATGCCCTGAAAGAC
>Ga0256846_1000514_pt1 | contig 15569 bp, 14 predicted proteins | sample TevniametaG_FD_189098 | JGI IMG/M metagenome (GOLD analysis project Ga0256846, IMG submission 189098) | Tube worm associated microbial communities from hydrothermal vent at the East Pacific Rise, Pacific Ocean - Tevnia | ecosystem: Host-associated > Annelida > Integument > Unclassified ...
AATTGCTGAATATATTTCAAATAAAAAACCAGGTGTAAGCACCCGGTTTTTTATTTACACAACTGATCTTTTATTTTTAAAGCTATGCCTCTGGAAGATCTGGGAATTTTTTATTCAATACCCTGTTAAATCCTTCAAGTTCCGATTCAAGTTGCTTAAAAAGTTTATCTGTATCACCTTTGATTAAAATTTTTTCAATGGTATCACCCTGGACAATACTGTCCACAACTCCTTGATCTTCATCACCTTCAACCATGCCAAAGACAGTGTGTACACCATCCAGATGCGGAGTAGGCCCATGTGTAATAAAAAACTGGCTTCCGTTTGTTCCGGGGCCGGCATTGGCCATGGAGAGAATACCTGGCCTGTCATGCTTCAGATTATCCACAAACTCATCTTTGAATTGATATCCAGGTCCACCCATTCCATTTCCATGCGGGCAACCGCCCTGAATCATAAAATCCGGAATTACACGGTGGAATTTCAGGCCGTTATAATACTCCCTCCTGGCAAGATTTATAAAACTTGCACATGTAACAGGGGTATCATCTGCAAACAGTTTTATATTAATTGTACCTTTACTTGTTTCAAAAACAGCAGTTAATTCAGACATATTTTTCTCCTCTTTATAATAACGTACAACAGGATAGAACTCTTGTTCTATTCACGGGTTAACTTATCAACATAAATAAATTTGTATTTTCCATCTTTCTTTTCAAGTTTTGTCAAATAGGTTGTTTCCAGACCTCTGTGATCAGATGCGCCATAAGAGATCTTTAATCCTCCTGCATCATAGTCAGACATAGATTCAAGGGCTGTTTTGATAGCATCGGCATCAGGGTTGGCACCGGCATCGACTAGTGCTTTATGAAAAACTTTAGCAGCAACATAACCTTCCAGGCTGACAAAATCAAAATCCCTGCCCATGGCTGCCTGATACTCTTTTACAATGGGCAGATCACCTTCCCATGGGCTGGGCATAACCTGGCTGACATACACATTTTTCAAGCTCTTACAGCGTGTAGCAATCCCCATGCTTCCCACAAAAGAGATATTAATAAAAACAGCATTGAAATGTCGTTTATGCCACATATTTATTGCTGTGGCACAGGGCCGGTATGCCCCAACCAGAATAACAGCTTCAACCTGATACCCGTACAATTTTCTGGCACCAATTCCTACTGAAACTGTATTACGCTTGTAATTTGGAACCATTTCCCAGAAAGCTTTCCACACACTTTCCAAAGCATTATCAGGCGGGATGGGTGGCACAGCTGGTAGAATGGAAACACCTGAAATCTTATTAACTGCTCTGACTGCTCCTTTGATACCTGCCAATCCAAAAGCATCACGTTGAACAAATAATCCTATTTTTGTAATATTCAAATCTTCCTTTAAATGCCTTACCATATTTTCAATTTCAGCATCATAACTTGCACGCAGGCTGAATGTATATGGATTGGTCTTGTAATCACTTAAAAAACCTGCACCAGTAAAAGCACCAAAAAAAATCATTTTCTCCTTGGTTGCAAGAGGAACCGCAACTTTGGACGTGGGAGTACCCACATAGCCAAACAATGCTTTCACCTTTTTCCGAATAAACATTTTTGTGTTATATATACACTGCACCGGTTCATATTTATCATCAAGCGCCTCTAAAATTATATCATTTTTCCGGGTATTAAAATAAGCAAGGGCACCTTTATTCATATGGGTCCCCAGGAACGAGGTTGGCCCGGATAAAGCGCAGGATTGTCCCACAACCATTTTGCCGGAGGCAGGGAATGTTGAACTAATGACAATGAAAAATGATATCACAGGAATAAAAACAACTTTTATCAGTTTCATTAAACCTTTCTCCTTTGATCTGTAACATAAAAACAAACACATACCATCTTATGCTTAAGTTATGCTTAACGTTTTCTTAACAACTACTCTGTCAGAGCAGCATATAAATTTAAAATCGCCAATTGCAATATTTGTTAACACAGTACAAAACCGCAATCATAATTTATTACTCAGCTATATAGTTAGGATAAGAACTTAAATTTTGTCAAGTAAAATATAAAATAGGATAAAAGGATAAAACAAGTATTACAGAAACAACAATGGGATTTTTTATGTCAACGATGCCTGGACAAAAAAGAATTCATATAACACTTTTTTAATACTGTTGAAATAATATTGAGCAGTTATAACTGCGAAGAAAAAATTTACTTGAAAATAAACAGCATTCAGGATATCAAAATAAAATGCAGTTTTTTATAAGAACAATTATATATCTTTTATGCACAGGCCTGGTGTGTATTGGATGCACATCGCCTTCCCATAAACCTGAGCACCACTCCCGCAGTAATATTGAAGATCATATCGGCCTTTACAGGATTACAAAATCAAAATGCAGATTAACTAAAGGCTTATTCAACCCTTGTGAAAATATCAAATTCCTGGAACTTGTAAAAGGACGATTTTATGGAGTATCCCCTGACCAGCTGGCACTTGTTCAATGGCATGCAAAACCCGGTAGTTCCGAGATTGAATATACAGCCTCCTTAATCTCTGATTCCAGGCATGTCTTCCAGCAGGGAGAAAAAATATGGCTTGTCAATCATAAAGATAAAAACCTTTCTGAAGAGATCTTTTTCCTGGTGAAAAAGAACAGAATAACTGATTATTTTTTCAGATCTCAAAGTAAAAATTTATCCGGAAAAACCGTTGGCCGTGATTTCCACTACACCCTTGCCCGGATAAGCAGGGAAAAAATAAAAAAATACAAACTTGACTATCCCAAAGATTAAAGTCAGGCAGTACCCATGATCTCAGCAACAGATCTTCTGATGTGCATGGTTGTATACTCTTTTACCAGTGTCTCATCCTTGTCTTCTATGGCTTTAATAAGTTTTAAAGCCTCGGAAAAAAAACTTTCAAGTTCTATCTGGCGCGGGATTGACAGCCAGAAACGAAGGTAATGACACAAGAGCCGTTCCAGAAGTTTTGCAAGGTGTGTATTCTTGGCAATCTTGAATATATAATGGTGAATCTGAAAGTCGAAATCCACAATGGCCTTATTTGTCATGCTGCTGTCAAAATGCACAATCTGACTTTTTAACTCCCTGAGGTGTGCAAGCTCTTCAGGAGTAATTCGCTGCATAGCCCACACGTTTGCCTGTACCTCAAGGATCATACGTATTTCCGTAACCTCGCGTATGCGCTCAAGGCTCAGGGGAGTTACTATAAAGTGGGAGCCATGCCTCATTATCCACTCCTCGGCCTGTAGCAGGATTAAAACCTCTTTAATGGGGGTGCGGCTCACATTAAATTCATCTGCAAGTTCACTTAAGTTCAACACCTTTTCAGGTTCAAGTTGAAGGTGGATAATTTTCCTTCTCAATGCCTCAAAAATTTCCTGTGAATTCATTTATTGCTCCATGTATAATGTGATATCCCGGCCTGAAAACAAAAAAGCTCTACTGATACGGCAGATTTTAAATACAAAGTAAATTTATTTTCCATTTATGTCAATGAAAACATTTTCTCTGATCTGTTTGACTTTAATACGGTTTTTCATCATAATCTGAAAACAGTGCCTCCGGGCAGGCAATAGTCTGAAAATTGCTTGGAATTAAGGAGAAAAAATGGGATCAAAGGTATATTTTATAGATTTCAGGGCAACATCAAAGGAGAACATTGTTGATAAAATTGTACGGCTCTGTAAGACAGCTGGAATGAATGACCTGCTTAATAAGGACAGTCTTGTTGCCGTAAAAATACATTTCGGGGAAAAAGGGAACACTGCATTTATTCGTCCGCCATACATCAGGAAAATACTGCAGTGCATTAAAAAAACAGGAGCAACACCGTTTCTGACCGATGCAAACACGCTTTATGCAGGTTCAAGGAGTGATGCTGTCTCCCATATAAAAACAGCTGTTGATAACGGGTTTTCCTACTCAAGCATGGATGCTGCCCCGGTTATAATTGCAGACGGACTGAGGGGAAAAACAGAGACAAAGGTTGCAATAGATCAGAAAAACTGTGCCCATGCATATATAGGTTCTGAAATTGTCAATGCTGATGCCCTTGTGTCCATTGCCCACTTTAAAGGGCATGAACTTGCAGGATTTGGCGGAACACTTAAAAACCTTGGCATGGGGTGTGCTTCACGAAGGGGTAAACTGGTGCAGCATTCAAGTGTCAGCCCCAAAGTCAGGAAAAAGAGCTGCATTGGTTGTTCAGAGTGTATTATCCACTGCCCGGCAGGTGCAATTGAACTCATTGAAAAAAAAGCCCGGATTGATTCAGAAAAATGTATTGGCTGTGGTGAGTGTATTATTCGATGTTCCAATGATGCTGTTAAAATACGCTGGGATCAAAACATCCCTCTGTTCATGGAAAAAATGGTGGAATACACAACAGGCGTATTAAAAAATAAAAAAGATAGCAGTTTCTTTATCAATGTAATTGCCGATATAACACCAAAATGCGACTGTATACCCTTTAATGATTATCCTGTTGTAAGGGATATCGGAATTCTTGCATCAAAGGATCCTGTGGCAATTGACCACGCCTCGGCAGACCTTGTCAACAATGAAGAGGCTCTTCCGGGCAGTATACTCAGACATAACCTGAGAAAAGGAGAAGATAAGATAAAAGGTCTCTATCCCAAAGTTGACTGGCAGTATCAGCTTCAATATGCAGAGAAGCTGGGACTTGGAACCTTGTCCTATGAGCTTGAAAAGATTGAGACCCTTTCCCACGGCATGAAAATCAAATCTAAACAGCCATAAAGCTCCATAGTATACCAGCTGCAACAGCCGAACCTATTACTCCTGAGACATTGGGTGCCATTGCATGCATTAAAAGAAAATTTGAAGGGTCCTCTTTTTGGCCGACAATCTGCACAACCCGTGCCGAATCAGGAACAGCTGACACTCCTGCAGCACCAATCAGGGGATTAATCCTGGGCCTTACAAAAAGGTTCATAATCTTTGCAAAAATTACTCCTGCAGCTGTTGCCACCACAAAAGAGCCTGCTCCCAGAACAAAAATCTTAATGGAATCCTGGGTAAGGAAAACATCGGCCTGGGTACTTGCCCCCACTGTAATGCCAAGAAGTATGGTTGCAATATCAATCAAAGAAGTCCTTGCTGTCTGGGCAAGCCTTTCAGTTACAACAGCTTCCTTTAAAAGATTGCCGAAACAGAGCATACCAAGAAGGGGCAAAGCTGCCGGGGCTAAAAAACAACAGAGTAAAAATGCAATGATGGGGAAAATAATTTTTTCCTTTTTCGCCACAACCCTGGGCTCTTCCATCCTTATCAGCCTCTCCTTCCGTGTTGTCAGAAGCCTCATGATGGGAGGCTGAATAACAGGTACAAGGGCCATGTATGAATAGGCTGCAACGGCAACGGCTCCAATGAGGTTCTCGGCCAGCTTGGCTGTCAAAAATATTGCGGTGGGCCCGTCAGCGCCACCGATAATACCGATTGATGCAGCTTCATTGGGGGCAAAACCCAGGGCAAGGGCGCCAAGGAATGTAAGAAAAACCCCTGCCTGGGCAGCAGCTCCCAGGAGCATGAGCACAGGCCGTGCAAGCAGGGTTGAAAAATCTGTCATTGCACCTATTCCAAGGAAGATCAGGGGCGGATATATGCCCTTGGTTACTCCGAAATAAAGATAGTGCAGCACGCTGTTGGATTCATATATACCAAGTCCAAGTCCTTTAAAAACAGGGATGTTTCCAATGAGCATTCCAAAGCCTATGGGGACCAGCAGAAGTGGTTCATAATCCTTTGCAATACCAAGATATATAAAAACAAAAGCAATTAATATCATTATTATATTGCGATAGTCGCATAAAAAGAAACCAGTGTTTTGAAAAAAATCTAAAAATAAATGCTCCATACATATTCCCTTATTGTTTCCTGTTTGTTGTAATCTGTTTTTCTTCCAGGGACATTTGAAGATCTGTGTCAGCAGTTTACAAGCTTTTTAAAACGGTTTTCATCCCACAAAAAATAACCCTCTGTATCAGGCCCGATAATGCCTGAATCAAGCAGAGTGTTTATTCCGGCAAAGGAGTTGTCAAGATCGCTTATTTCAGCAAGGCGTACAAGTTTTGGCAGTGAAAAATGTTCATCCATTCTACCCACAAGGCAGGACAACTGTTTTACCGATTCTTTTTCCCCTGCTGATAAAGAATTAAGCACATATTGTACTGTTTTTTCTGTATTATTACTGTTTTTCCCACTATTTTTTTTCTGATAAAAGTCTGCAAACTTTTCCGTGCCTTTTTCAATTAACGCAAGCACTTTGTGAAGTTGTGAAATAATAAAAGAAAGGATTACAAGCCCGGTAAAAACAATAGTAATACCAACGGCTGCGATTGCCCATCCATTACTTGCACTGATTGCATAAAGTCCGTACACTTTATTCATCTCATCCTCCTGCATAACAATATAGACTTATTTCCAAAGTAGATTCAAGCTCCAATGGAATCAGGTGCTCCTATAAAAGGAGCTGTTTTTAAAAGGTATGTCTCCCAGGCATCCATGATAATATCTGCCATGGCAGGATCTTCATGGATTAATTCCAGAAATCCTATGCGGTTGAACTGCAGAACCTCTCCCTGGTTCAATGATTTTAAACCTGTTCTGTACCGGTCATTTAAAGCGAGGAGATCAAATCCCATGAAATCTCCAGGGCTGTTAAAAATTACAGCTTTCCCATCTTCAGCATAGAGCATAATCCTGCCGGAAATCAGGATAAAAAAATATAGTGCTTCTCCACCATGAACTGCAAGGTCTTCCCCTTTAAATATGTTCCTTGGCTCCATAATGTTTTCAAGTCTGACAAGGAAATTGTCATCCAGGGAATTAAAAATTTCAACTTTTGCCAACAGTTCCCTGCTCTTGTCCGATTTTTGACCCATCTGTTACTGCTCCTGGTTGCTTTAAAATTACAAAGCTTATATTTAATCACAAATATTAAGCTGTGTCGATAAAATTTATTTAATACTTGCAATAATATTGACTATGGAAATAGAACTCCGTATTATATTGATTTTTGATATATGCAACAGCAATTATAATTATCGGAGGAATAAATATGAACTATCTTAAACAATATGCCCTTGTGTTTTTCTTATTTTTATTTATTACCGGCAATGGTATTGCAGGTGACAACACTTTAAAGGCAGGCTTTATTTATGTCGGGCCAGTGGGTGATTACGGATGGTCCCATGCCCATGACCAGGGAAGAAAATTTGCTGAAAAAAAACTTCCGTGGCTCAGGACTGTTATTGTGGAATCGGTTTCAGAGGCCGACAGCGCAAGAATCATTGACAGACTCATACAGCAGCAGAAATGTGATGTTGTATTTACAACAAGCTTTGGATACATGAACGACACCATTGCAGCAGGCGCCAAATACCCTGATAAAATTTTCATGCACTGCTCCGGTTTTAAACGATCCAGTAATGTGGGAACCTATTTTGGCGATCTCTACCAGATGTATTATCTAAACGGTATTATGGCAGGAGTGCTTACAAAAACCAATAAAATCGGCTATGTAGCTGCATTCCCCATCCCGGAGCTCATTCGCCACATCAATGCCTATGCCCTTGGATTAAAGGCTGTAAACCCAAAAGCAAAGGTTCACGTAAGATGGACATATGCATGGTATGGCCCGGATAAGGCAAAGGAAGCTGCCCAGGCACTCATTGCAGAAGGCTGTGATGCCCTTGCATTCACAGAGGACACACCTGCTGTTATTGAAGTTGGCCAGGAACACTCTGAAATGGGCAAACAGATTTATACTTTCAGCCACTACAGCCCCATGCAGCCCTATGGAGTTGATTCGGTTGTATCTGGTCAGCTCATGGACTGGGGCGGAATGTATGTTAAAATCCTTAAAAGTATAAAACAGGGCACATGGAATAATAAAGACATATGGTGGCTTGCAAAAGAAAAAGCTGCCATGCTGGGAGGAACTCCAAAGGAGATCATAAACTCAAAATTTGTCGGGGCCTTAAAAAAAATTATAGTTGACACAGACGATTTTGGAAAAATTTCAGCCTATGACCTTGTTGTTAAAAGATATGCCCAGATGCAGCAGGGAGTTGATGTCTTTGATCCCTATGAAGGCCCGATAACAGACAATCAAGGCAAACTGAGAATTAAAAAAGGCACCAGGGCCACTAAGGGGGAACTTTTATCAATCAATTACTATGTTGACAATGTGGAAGGTACCATTCCAAAATAGTATTTGCTGTAAAAACAATCAGGATCCACATGGGAAAAATTAAAAACCTTGAAATGATAAATATTTCCAAATCATTCAAGGATATTTTTGCTAATAAGAATCTGAGTATGGAGATCAGCTCCGGAGAGATTGTCGGACTTCTAGGTGAAAACGGTGCCGGTAAAACAACTCTTATGAATATCCTGTACGGCCTTTACCAGCCTGACTCAGGAGAAATAAGAATAAACGGCACCAAAATAAAGATAGACTCCCCCCTTGCATCCATAGAACATGGGATCGGCATGGTTCATCAACACTTCATGCTGATCCAGAATCATTCTGTACTGGAAAATATTGCCCTTGCCTATAAAGATACACCTTTTTTTTTCCCAAAACTTAAAATTAAAGAAAAAGTGATTGATTTTTCCAAAAAGTTTGATTTTTCCATTAACCTGTCAAAAAAAGTCTGGCAGCTTTCAGCCGGAGAACAGCAGAGAATTGAGATTATTAAAGCCCTTATGAACGGAGCTGATCTTCTTATTCTGGATGAACCGACATCGGTTCTTACCCCGGGAGAAACAGAGGAGCTGTTTGCCATACTCAATGACATGAAAAACCGCGGGCATATGATAATATTCATATCCCACAAATTAAATGAAATAATGGAGCTTTGTGACAGAGTCCTTGTGATGCGCAGGGGTGAACTTATTGGAAACAGTGATATAAAAAAAACAGACAAAAAAAAACTTGCCCGAATGATGATTGGTAAAGAAGTTATTTTCAATATCAAAAGGGAAAAAATCAAAAAAGGCAGAACTATTTTAAGTGTTGAGGCCATTAATGTTGTTGATGATAAAGGAATACCTGCATTAAAGGATATCTCATTTAAAATCCATGGGAATGAAATCCTGGGCATTGCAGGTGTTGCAGGGAACGGCCAGCGAGAACTTGCAGAAGCCATTACCGGGATCAGAAAGATAATTTCCGGCAGAGTGACCATTAAAGGTAAAGATATTACAAATATTTCGCCCAGAAAAATCTTTGACAGCGGTGTTTCCCATGTTCCAGAGGAGAGAATCAAATTCGGTATTGCTCCGGGATTATTTCTTTATGACAATGCCATATTAAAACAGCACCACCTGGATAAATATTCCAGAAATTCATTACTGCAGTATGATAAAATTAAAATGCACACAGAACAATTAATAAATAAATTTAATGTTTCTGCCCCGTCCATTAATACTGAAATCAGAAACCTCTCAGGCGGGAATATACAAAAACTGATTCTGGGACGGGAGATAAGCCAGGAGCCGTCTCTTCTGGTTGCTTCCCACCCTACCTATGGTCTTGATGTCGGGGCAACACAATATTTAAGGGAACTTCTTCTTACAAGAAGGAAACTTGGCAGTGCTGTTCTTCTCTTTTCAGAAGATCTGGATGAAATCTTTGAATTGTGTGATAAAATAGCCGTTATTTTTGAGGGCAGGTTCACGGCAATCCTTGATGCCGATGACAGGCGCCTTTCTGATATCGGACTTTTAATGGCAGGATCCCTGGAATATGTATAAAATAAAAATTAGTGACAGAGGTGTAGTAACTAAAACACGCTCCTTTATGACCAATATATTTTCTCTGGCAGCAGGGCTTGTGGCCATTGGAATCCTGTTTTTATCCTGTAAAATAAATCCCTTTTATGCTGTTTCAGCAATATTTACTGATTCATTTGGAACACTGTACGGCCTCAAAGAGACTATAACAAAGGCCATCCCGTTAATCCTCATAGGAACCGGACTTACCTTTGCCTTCAGGGCAAAGTTCTGGAATATAGGAGCAGAAGGCCAGCTTTTAATGGGAGCTTTGTTTGGCACATGGACTGCCCTTGCCTTTGGAGATTTTTTACCCGGGTTTATCATGATACCATTAATGTTTTTTGCAGGTTTTACAGGAGGCAGTATATGCGGCATCATACCTGCGGTATTAAAGATCAGATACTCAATAAATGAGGTTATTTCAACATTAATGTTAAACTATATATGTGCTGAATTCATAACCCTGCTGATTGTAGGGCCATGGAAAGGAAGTCAGAGATTTGGATTCCCCGGAACCAATGATCTGCCTACCCAGGCTCTTCTGAATGTCATACCAGGATCGCGTATTCACTATGCCACACTGATCATAACAATCTTATTTGCACTTCTCCTCTGGATAATTATATATAAAACCAGGTTTGGCTATGAAGTCAGGGTAGTGGGGGAAAACCCCCATGCTGGAAAATATGCCGGCATAAATTTCTTTAAGACAACAGTGCTTGTCATGGTGATAAGCGGAGGAGCGGCAGGTCTTGCAGGTGTTGGCGAGATAGCAGGTATCCATCACTATCTCGGATATCCGGCATCAATATCGTCCGGATATGGATTTACGGCAATAATAGTTGCATGGCTTGCAAAACTAAACCCTTTATATGCCATTGTGTCAGGCCTTTTCTTTGCAGGTATTCTGGTTGGAGGTGATGCAGTGCAGATATCCCTGGGCCTGCCTTCTGCAACTGTACAGATAGTGAACGGCATACTGCTTGTTTTTATGATCATGGGGGATTTCTTTTTAAACAACAGACTTCAAATTATAAAAAATTAAAGGACTCAATGGATGGAAGATATAATCATCTCCGTATTGCAGCGCACCATGACAGCCGGAACTCCGTTGCTTTTAGCAACAGTTGGAGAGATAGTATGTGAACGTTCCGGCATTCTGAACCTGGGCGTTGAAGGAGTCATGTCCGTGGGAGCTGTTGTTGCCTTTGTTGTTACCTTTTTAACGGGTCAGCCATGGCTTGGAGTTGCTGCAGCCATGGCAGCCGGCATGGTTATCTCCCTTGTGCATGCCTTTGCATCTGTTACTTTACAGGCAAACCAGGTTGTATCAGGCCTTGCCCTGACCATGCTTGGTCTCGGGCTTTCAGGTATGCTTGGCAAACCATACATTGGAAAACCCCTTGCCATTAAAATGAATGCCCTTGCCATACCCTTTTTATCGGATATCCCCTATGCAGGCAGGATCCTGTTTAATCAAAGCCCGTTTTTCTTTCTTGCCATTATCCTCGCTCTTGCTGCCTGGTTCTTCCTGGAACGTACAAGTTTTGGTATCAAAATCCGCTCCACCGGAGAAAACCCCGGTGCCACAGAGACCCATGGTGTTAATGTTTTTCGCATAAAATATATATGTATACTCATTGGGGGTGGATTTTCAGCCCTGGCAGGTGCCCATCTTTCAATTTCCTATAGTAAATCATGGATAGAAGGCATGACTGCCGGAAGAGGCTGGATAGCAATTGCCCTGACAATTTTTGCCTTGTGGAATCCGGGCCGGGCAATCTTTGCATCTTTTCTGTTTGGAGGTATATTTGTACTCCAGTATCTTTTACAGCCCCTTGGTATATCACCCAATTTCCTTGCAATGCTTCCCTATGTAACAACGCTTCTTGTGCTTTTAATAATCAGTTTTAAAGACCCAAGAAGACTCAATGCTCCGGCAAAACTCGGCGAACCATACAAAAGAGGAGAAAGGTAATATTTTAAGATCTAAAATAAAAAACATTACTTGTTTAATCTGCCTTTTATGCACTATTCTATTGTGTGATATCTGCCCTTTTTCTGCCAGTGCACTGACCATTGGTAAAGAGAGAGAACTTGCAGAAAAATATATGAAGGTCATGAAGGACAGCGGCCTTATAATTCGGGATCCCATCATATCAAACATGGTTACAGGTGTGGGAAATAAAATTGTTGCAATACTTCCTCCCCAGACTTTTAAATATTCGTTTTACGTCCTTAACGCCGATAGTTTCAATGCCTTTGCCATACCCGGTGCAAATATATTTATCCATAGAGGCCTTATTACATCCCTTGATACTGTGGATGAACTTGCAGGAATAATTGCCCATGAAACTGCCCATTCAGCCTGCAGACACATTGCCCAGCTCATTGATAAAAGTAAAATTGTGAGCGTTGCCACCCTGGCCGGCATGATAGCCGGTATCGTGGTCAGCAGTAAAGGTGATGGGGAACTTGGCAAGGCACTTACCATGGGTTCTGCAGCAGCCGGGAAAAGCGCCATGCTGTCTTATACCAGGGAACATGAGACAGAAGCTGATCAGAAAGGCTTTGATTACCTGTTAAAAACTGACTTCTCTCCCACAGGGCTTCTGACAAGCCTGAAAAAAATAAGAAAAGCAGATTTCTATGGCACTGATGATATACCTGACTATTTTAAAACCCACCCGGGGACAAGGAAAAGGATTGCCTCTCTTGAGATAATGCTTGCCAGGTATTCGGATAAACCCATACCAAAAAGCCCTGATTATAATTTTGAAATGATCAAATACCGGGCAATAGGGCTGTTTGAAACCAGTATTAAAGCAACAAAAATATTTACCAGACTTCTCAGAAAAAACCCTGACAATGCAGCATATCATTATGGCTATGCCATTGCATTGATAAAACAATTAAAAACCGATAAAGCCTATTTCCACTTAAAAAAAGCCCTGGCAGTAAAGCCATTTGATCCCCTGATACTCCTTGAGATAAGTAATATATTACTCCATAATGATCAGCCCGGAAAAGCTCTTGATATACTTAACAGTATAAAAAACAGCCCTGTGCTGGGTACAGCAGCCTATTATTCTCTGGGCCGGGCATTTCTCGGACTGAACAATTCAACTGCTGCCAGGGAAAACTTTAATAAAGTCATCTGCCACCCCGGAACAGCAGTACCAAAAACCTATTATTATTTAGCAGAACTATACAGCAGAGGAAACAACCCCGGACTTAAACACTATTATCTCGGATATTATTATTTTGAAATTAAGAACAGAAAAAATACACGTGTTCATTTGAAAAAGGCATTAAAAACTCTTAAAGACAAAGAAAAAATAAAAAAGGCAAATGAAATTTTAAAAGAGGTAAAAAAAGAAAGTCTGCTGTAAATTGCTGTGCCAGACACGATATAATGATTACCCTTTTAATTTATCTGAATTTTATTTAAAACTTATTTCCATGTAATAATATAGGTGCAGGAGTCAGCACCTTTTGACCTGCACGGAGCATCCAGGTCTTCCCTGATGTATGCAGTTTTGTTATACCTCCTGGCAAATGTATTAATCAGCCCTCTGTCAAACCGGCAGGGATATGGGACATCTACTATCATTCGGATCTCTTTTTTCCCCTTTACCTTTATAGCTTTATAGTGACCGATTCCGTCAAGCATTATCTTTTTCTCAGGGTCAAACATTACTCTGCCATCCGGGTCTTTGTGATTCATATGGTAAGTAATATCAAGCAGACCAAGTGCCTCTTCAATGTTCTTCATTGGTGGCAGTACTGCAGTACCTAATATCCTTTGTCCAACCATAAATAAAGCATGGGGATTGATTTCATCTGCCATCATCTTAAAGGCTTTCAGGAATTTTGTCAGGGAGTACCAGTGCCTGTCATCCGGGATATAATTGTCAAGTCCCACTGTTGCAAGGCATTTAAATGCTTTATCCTTTAACATGTCAGTGGAAGTTATTGAATGTATGGTCTTACCATTGAGAGTAATCCCTTTTGTGTAAGGTGTGAATTCCGCCATGCCAGCCTCCAGATATCAGTTGTTGTCTGAATGGATAAACCTATGAGCTACAAGTACTATTACACGCACATACAAGCAATGAAAATTTCTCACTTTCAGCTATAGTCAAAGATGTGTTCATTGTCAAGGGAAATTCAAATTTAAAGCAATTCCCGGTGAAAAATTATTTTTAAGATTAACAAAGGAATAAGTAAGGCCTGGATATACTTTTTCCGTTTAGGTTTCACTTGAATCAAATGCACTCCAAAAACATATCCAGGCCTCACTTTGCCCGATCTTATGCCTTAAAAGACAATATAACATTATTTATTATTCCCAAAATATATACAGGATTCGCCATTATTAAATTGAAGTACCAGATATGACACATATTTTGGCAGCCGACTCTGCGTTCACACAACCCTATAACGCTACTTACTTAATAACTAAGTTGAATTTAATAAATATATCTGTCATAATTTGAAGAAAAACTTCAAAGGAGGCAGATGATGTTAGCAAATACCCGGCAAAACGACTATTTGTATTCAATTCCCCAATTCGACCTTAACACCAAAGATATTAAAGACTTTCAGAATGAACTCAGCGGCTTTCATTCTCAGTTTCACGAATATTTCAAAAGAAGCGAGTCAAGAGGGCATTTCTTAAATTACATGAATGGGCAATTTAGCGAGCTTGAAAGAAAGTCAATCGAGCCTATAGCGATGAATATTAAAGGTGGTAACGTACGGGCAATGCAACGATTTATCAGTGATACACCATGGGATGATGAAAAAATACTGACTAAATATCGTAGTCTCGTAGCATCTGACCTTAATAACTCTGATGGGGCCATAATCTTTGATGAATCAGGCTTTGCAAAAAAAGGAAAAGAATCCATTGGAGTTGCAAAACAATATTGTGAAAACCCTGGTAAAGTTGAAAATTGCCAAGTTGGAGTATTTGCTGCATATGCCTCAGACGCGGGGTATTCACTTGTTGACAAGCGCTTATTTATTCCGGAGAAATGGTTCGGGGATGAGTATAAGCTACGCAGAAAAAAATGCAAGCTGTCTGAAGATATCGAATTTAAAACAAAACCACAATTAGCAGCTGAGATGTTAAATCACATAGCGAATGAAGATATCCTTTCATTTAAATATATTTTGGGTGGTTCTCTATACGGTATCAGCCCTGAATTCATAGAGGCTGCAAATAAGTTGGCTGGTAAGACTTATTTCGTATCAGTCCCTGGCAAAACATTGTGCCGGCTTAAATCCCCGGCTACTGTGGAAAAAAAATATAAATATCGAGGTGGGCAGCGTATTAAAAATGTTCTCGTTGACACTGAAAAAGAGCCCATATCTTTATCTGCACTTGCTCAAAGTACAAATTCTTATTTCTGGTACCGGAGAGAAGTCTCAGAGGGAACAAAAGGTACTATTGTTTATGAGTTCACCATCCGGAGAGTGAAACTTTCCCTCAAAGGGCTTCCCCGGCAGGAAGTGTGGGTGATCATACGCAGAAGCATTGGAAAGAATCCTGAATACAGCTATTATATAAGCAATGCGCCTAAGAGCACTCGTTTATCATTATTTGTTTGGCTAAGCGGGATGCGTTGGGCAATCGAGCAGTGTTTTGAAGAAACAAAATCAGAACTGGGCATGGATCAATATGAAGTAAGAAAATTCCCAGGGTGGCATCACCATATTATCACATGCATGCTT
>Ga0256846_1000515_pt1 | contig 15490 bp, 10 predicted proteins | sample TevniametaG_FD_189098 | JGI IMG/M metagenome (GOLD analysis project Ga0256846, IMG submission 189098) | Tube worm associated microbial communities from hydrothermal vent at the East Pacific Rise, Pacific Ocean - Tevnia | ecosystem: Host-associated > Annelida > Integument > Unclassified ...
GATAAGGTTGAGCTGCCCCACCTTTTGATTATTGACATCGAACAAAGTTGCTTTAAGTTGTTGATTTTGAACGACGGAAGATTCATCTTTCTCTTGTTTGAGTGCAATGGTTTTGAAATAGACTTTCTGTCCGGGTCGGTAAATACTTCTGTCGGTGAATACATAAGTTTGATAATTTATACCGATGGGTTGGTATGGGTATGATTTTCTAACATTTCCCTCGAAATATGATTTTTTTCCTTGATGAATTATTTCAAAAAGATATGAATAGTAGTAACTCCTTTCATTTGAAGAAAATTTAAAGATTCCTTTATAGTTTGTACGAATGTTATTACGATAATCCACCCATTCTCGTTTACGTTTTTTGATATTAATACGAGCATTTGCAACCGGTTTTCCGTTGTTTCGATTTATGACGTAATAATCCTTATCTTTTCCCATTTCTTGATGGATTAAAGCTAGATTCGTGACTTGAAAATAGGTATAACCATAGGTATTTTTGCCTGACTCGGATGGTTTTACCAGCAGGATATACTGTCCGAATTCCAGCGGCGGGATAATTTTTTCTATAGAATGAGATTGATGATCTCCGTCATTTTTTAATGTGGTTTTCCAAGACTTTGCCAATGGGAGTTGTGTGATATGTTTATATCGATCTGTGTCATCAATAACTTTGGAGATTTCTTTAAGATTCTCATATTTTACTTTATAAAGGCTAAAATTTAAATTTTTAAGGTTTGCATAGTTAATTTTGACCAAAGCATATTTATTTTCAGGAATATTTTTTTCCATGATAATACTTATCCTCTTGTTTAAGATTTGCATTTTTAGTTGTTTGCATTGTAATGCACCTTCGCTTTTCGGAAATTTTTTGATTGCTAAATTACATAACTCCAAGGCTTCTTTCTTTTTCCATTTAAATATCTTTTCTTGTTTGCTTACATATTGATTCCCCTCATAGTTTATGGCTTGTGCCATATAAAAATATGCTTTTGCAGATATGTCTGACTTGTGATAAGTTTTGACAAATTGTCTCAGGGCATTGATATAGGCATCTTCTTTAGAATCAAAAACAGCATTTTGGTGTACATAATTGATGCGTTCAAGATCTGCTACTGCAAGTGCATCCGTTTTTCCTGCATCCATTTTGAACTTCAACCAGTTTTGGTAGAGTTTTAAAGCTTTCAGCTGTAAAGATTCCGTATCTTTTGCATCAATTTTGAGCTTTACAAATGTGTTTACATCCCAAAGGAATTTCTCTTGATTAATTTCAAATTTATAAGATGGGCGAGTCAGTGCATTTTCATTAGATTGGTAAAAATTCAAAGCATTGTGAACCAGTAAATCATATAGGGACGGACGATATTTTCTGTTTTTTACCTCGGTTTTTAAAATGGCATCAAATTTTGAAATAGGCATTTTTTGAAGTAGAGACTCATTTTTTAAAGACTTGGAGAAGTGGAAATCGATTTCTTTGAAAATGGTTTTTAAATCCCAAGTTCTGAAGTCGTTTTTGTCCACTTTTTGAGCAGTTTCTGTTCTGTTCATGAATTTCCACCGGTTGCTTTGGTAGTATTGCCAATACATTTTTGCCAAAATACTTTCCAGCATATTTTTTGTAGGTCGTTGATTTTCAGTAATTTCTTTATTAAAATTGTCTAATATTTTAATTTGTGCATTTTCTTCTATTCGCATCATATATTTGGACTGATGAAGTAGAGACTTGATGATTTGTGGTGCATTTTCTTCTTTTTTTGCTTTAGCATAGATTTTTTTTACCAAATCAAAAGCAGATTTTGTCAAACCTTTTTTCTCGAGAGCGGAAATCTGTTTCCAGTAGTCATCATAGGTTTCGTAGTCCATATTTAGATTTTTTTGTTCCTCCTCAATGGCGGTTTTTTTGTTTCCGGAGCAAGCCAATAGCAGAATGGTTGTAAGAATAAATATTTTTTTCATGTCAAAAAATTTGTTAAAATCAATATCAAAAATAGTTCCAACTGGAACATTAACATAATTGGAACGGTATTTGATGTATATTTGTTTCGCACAAATACACACAAACATTGTAAAGATATGAAAAATAGCTATATTCTACTTTTTTTCTCTACTTTTTCTCTTTTTATGACAGGCTGCAAAAAGGCAGAACGATTGGATGAAAATGCATTGTTTCCTGTTCCGCATGTCATCAAAGAGTATGACGATACAAGAGACTTATCAAAAACGACTACATTTGAATACACGGGTTTGTTAATCAACAAAAAAACGATTGTAGAATCAGGGAATATTGAAATACACAGATATTCTTACAGCAATCTTGAAAAAGGTTTTATAGATTCTATTGTCATATTGAGAAACAACCATTTACAGGAAGTTTACAAATATCATTATTCCGGTAATTTAATCAGGCATATAAAGATATTTGACACTAATCACACTTTGTTGGAAAAGCAAGAATTTCTATCCTATCACGGAAAATCCCCCGGAAAAATAAAAACAACACACTTTTCTTCAGGTTCTCCAGTGGTTAATGTACTTGATTTGACTTATTCAGGTCTAAATTTCACAGAAATGACAGGAGCCGGCATTTTCAATGGAATGCCTGTGAATATGCGAGTAAGCGTGACTTATGATGACAAGAAATCGCCTTTTTCTTATGTAGAGACTCTTGAATATCCGATACTTGCCGTAAACAATCCTTTGAAAGAAATTACATTAATTAGCGCTCCGATTGGGAGTTTTAATTTTGTTAAAGATTATAATTATATCTATGATTCAAATCATATGCCTGTAAGAGCAGATCACACATTAAACGGCAGCAGAGGTCATATGAAAATAGAATATCTTATTAAATAGAAAAAATTTGTTTTGGCTTTCAAATTCCCCGCTTAGTTCAAACCAAGCGGGGGATTTTTTATTTCCATCCTAATCTTTCTTTGATTCTGAACTGAATGAAAAACATCACCGGAACAATAACCAAGGTTAGAAATGTGGCAAAAGTTAGTCCGTTAATAACGGCTTTGGCAATAGGTCCCCAAAAGGCAACGTTTTCTCCGCCTAAATAAATATTCGGGTCAAAGTGTGTGAATAATCCGATAAAGTCAATGTTTAGTCCGATGGCTAGCGGGATTAAACCCAAAATAGTTGTGATTGCCGTGAGCAATACGGGTCGTAGGCGTATTTTTCCGGCTTCGACCAAACTATCATAAATTAAACCGGCAGGTGTCGGTTCTTCGTCATTTAATTCTGCTTTCAAGCGTTTGCGTCTAATGGTCAGCAATGTATAATCCAACAGCACAATGGCATTGTTCACCACAATTCCCGCCAGAGAAATAATGCCAATCATTGTCATAACTACGATAAAATCTTGACGCATAATAATTAAGCCTAAAAAGACACCAATCATGCTTAGCACAACGGTTAGCAATATGATAACAGGTGTGGTCATGGAATTGAATTGAGTCACCAAAATCAGAAAAATCATAAAAATGGCAATCATCAATGCTTTGGATAAAAAGCCCATATTCTTTTTCATTTCTTTTTGTTCTCCCAAAAATTCATATTCAATATCGTTAGCCATGTGATAATTTGCCATTTTATTATCCAGCTTTTGTACAATTTCGTTAGCATTATATCCTTCTAATACATTTGAGGTAATCGCGATGATGCGTTTCAAATCTTTACGTTTAATTGAACTAAAAGTTGATGTGGATTTCATTGTTGCTATTGAAGAAACCGGAACACTCACCAGCTTTCCGCTTTGTTGATCACGATAGACAATATTTTGATTCATCAAACTTTGTCTATCATAGCGATATTTTACATCTAAACGGATATTGATAGGATAGTCGTCATCTCCATCTTTGAATCGGTCAGCTTCTTTTCCATATACTGCAGTTCTCAGCGCCATTCCGATTTGTCCGGTTTTGATTCCTAAGCGACCGGCTTTTTCTCGATCGATATAAATGGGTAATTCCGGTTTATTTTTATCTACATCTATTTGCAGATTTTCAATTCCCGGAACATGGGCATCGTCCAGATATTTCTTGATTTTGATTGCCTCTGTCAGTAGCTGATTATAGTCGTCTCCTATTAATTCCAAATCAATGGGTGCACCGGTAGGGGGTTTGTGTTGGTCTTTATCTGCCGAAATTTTTATTCCGGCATATCCTTTTATCAGTTCACGAATATCGTTTAAAACCAATGACGTGTTTATTCCTTTTCTGTATTTATAGTCAACAAAATCCAGAATAATTTTTGATTTGTTGGGCGTTTTTCCTCCTTGTGGTCCTTTTTGTGGATCTCCGGTTCCTTCTCCCACTTGTTCTATGATGGACGTGAGTAGATAATTATAGTCTTTCTCGTCAAAATATTTTTGAATTTTTGAATTTATTTTTTTTGTAAAATCATCCACTACGTCAATATCAGTGCCTATGGGATGTTCAATATAGACATAGATTTGATTGGGTTGCGTGTTGGGGAAAAAGCTTTTTTTAGGCGGAAATACTTTAAGCATCACTCCTGATAAAACCAAGAGCAGAACGGTTCCGAAGAAAAATAAATATACATTTTTTCCTTTCAAAGCAAAGCGTAATAGTTTTTCATAGATTTTCTCCAACCAAGGCAAAAATCCAGCTTGAAACCATTTGATGGCATCGACCAAGACAAAATTATATAATAATTTCCAAATTGCTAATAAAATCAGCAGTAATCCAATGGCATTGATTATGCCTGAGTATTTAGTCATGCCTTTATTAATCAACAAATATTTAAGGACAAAAGCCAATATTCCCAATACCAAATAAATCGTGAATTTAATAAATACGGTCTTAGGTTTTTGAGATTTTTCTTCCAAGCTCATATAATTCATGGTCAATACAGGGTTAATCACCAACGCTACAAATAAGGATGATGACAAAACAATGATTAGTGTGATGGGAAGATATTGCATGAAATTACCAATGATTCCCGGCCAAAAAGCCAGTGGAATAAAAGCAGCTAAAGTTGTTGCCGTTGAGGCTATGATTGGCCATGCCACTTCACCTACAGCATATTTTGCGGCTTTAAAGGGCTTATGTCCTTCTTGCCGGAAACGATAGATATTTTCCACAATTACGATTCCGTTATCGACAAGCATTCCTAATGCCAAAACCAAAGCAAACAGAACCATTGTGTTCAATGTGACTCCCATAGAAGACAGAATTAAAAAGGACATCAGCATGGACAGAGGAATGGCAATGCCTACAAACAAGGCATTGCGGAATCCCATAAAAAACATCAATACGGCAACGACCAATATCATTCCGAGAATAATACTATTTTCTAGATCGGATACTTGTGTGCGAGTTCTGTTTGAAAGGTCGTTGGTGATAGAAATATTTACGTTTTTCGGGAAAACTTTTTTTTGCGTTTCTTCAATGATATTTTTGATTTCATCTGAAGCTTCTATTTGATTTGCTCCGCTCCGTTTTTTGATATCCAGCATCACCACCGGTTTTCCGAATTCTCGTGCATAACTTTCAGCTTCTTGTTGTTTGTACCGAACTGTGGCAACATCGCGCAGATAAGTGACTTTGTCTTTAGCTTTTCGGATGATGAGATTTTCAATTTCTTTCGGGTTTTTAAATTCACCGATGACACGCACATTTCTACGCACACCTCCTTCTTTGATGTCACCTGCTGAGATAGTGAGATTTTCATTTTTTACAGTTTGTTCCAAGTTGTTGAAATTGATGTTGCGACTAATCATTTCATTTAGATCAACGGCAATTTCAACTTCTTTATCTTGTACGCCACGAATATCGGCTGCTGAAATTTGTGGCAGTTGCTCAATTTTATCTTGTAGATATTCTGCGAATTTTTTCAAACGTTCCGGAGTATAATCACCGGAAATATTGACATTCATAATTGGCTTTAATTCTGAGAAATCCAATTTCATTGATTTTGGATCTTGTGGCAGATCTTTGGGCCATTCTTGATCACCCATTGCCTCATCAATTTTATCTTTGACATCAGACAGTGCTTTATCCGGATCTACATCAAAAGTGAATTTGACATCAATGCTTGAGAATCCGGCTTTTGAAGTAGATTTAATCTCATCAATTCCTTTGATTTTTTTAAATTCCGTTTCCAAAGGTCTGGTGATTAGGTTTTCGATGTCCTCTGCGGAGTTCCCGGGATAGGGAGTTGTTACAAAAACTTCCGGGGCAGCCACATCCGGAAAAGCTTCACGAGGCATATTGATATATGAAAAAAGTCCGCCGAATGTAAGCAATGCAATCACCAATTTTACGGTATTGGCATTTTTTAAAGCATTGGTTGACAATGTAAATTGTTTATATATGTTTTTCATTCTGTTTTGTTTTTGAGTAATTAAGCTCTAATTAAATCGGGAATGTTTTTTTATTTTGGATTTTTTATGATGAGTTTTTGCCCGATTAATAAATCATTTCCTTTTAGGTGATTCCATTTTTTCAAATCGCTTAAAGACACATTATATTTTTTATGAATTCTGAATAAAGTTTCTCCTTTTTGAACAATATGGGTTTGGGTTTCATTTTGTTGATTCTTAATTTTTTCTTGTTGATTTTCAACAACTTCTATTTTTTTTGTCAATTTAACCTTATCGTTTTCCGCTAAACCACGTGTTCCTTGTAGCGCAATGATATCTCCGGCTTGTAATCCGGATTCAATCAACACTTCTCCTTTGTATGAAGGTCCTAGTTTCAGCACACGTTTTTGTACTTTATAATTATCATTCTCTCCGTCAACAGGATTCAAAACAAATACATAGTTGTTCCCGCTTCTGTCTTCTTGTACTAAAGAAAGCGGCAATACAAGAGCTTGTTCTTTTTCAAAATCTTTAATTTTAATGTTTCCGGTTAAATTAGGTTTCAGATCCTTGTTTGGATTTAGAATATCAATTCGGATTTTAAAAGTCCTGTTATTCGGATGTATAAAATTCCCCACATAAGAAACCGTAGAAGAAATTTCTTTATTCAATTCGGGGAATTCAACAAGAGTTTGTGTGCCTTTTTTGATTTTTGGAAGATATTTTTCAGATACATCCGCTTGCATATATACTTTGGATAAATTGACAACTCTTGCCACAGGTTTCTGTGGAGCTGCCATTTCTCCCGATTTAATCATCATATCGTCAATTGTTCCGGAAATGGGGGCTGTAACGCTCATCTTTTTTAGTTGTGAGCGTAGTGTGCCCAGTTTTCTTGCCAAAGCTTCTTTTTTTGTTTTGGCTTGTAAATAAGCCATTTCAGAACCAATTTTTTGATCCCACAGACGTTTTTGTCGCTCAAATCCGGTTTTTGCCAATTCATATTGCGTATAAACTTCAGAAATTTGACTGCGAATGGTGCTGTCGTCCAGACTCATGATAAGTTCGCCTTTGCGCACCTTATCTCCTTCATTTTTATAGATTCTTTTGATTTTTCCCATCGCTTCCGGAACCACCATAACGTTTCCATCGGTGTCCACACTTCCCTGCAGTTCGATATAATGCGTAAAATCTTTTGCCTTTACGATCTCGGCATCAATTTTTGCAATTTCCTCTTTCTGACTCTGACCAAGTTCTTTATCGATTTTGATTAGAATTTTATTCAGACTGTCAATTTCTTTTTCTATCTGAGCTTTTTGTTCTTGCAAACTCAGGTTCTCTGTTGACAAACTATCGTTATCATTACAAGATGTCAAGCTAAAAACTATTATTCCTAATCCTAGTATGTATTTTTTCATGATGATGTATTTTCTTTATTTATTGTTCTCCGAGTATATTTTCTAAAGCGATTTTTTTATTGATGATATCAATGATTGATTGCAAATATTGTTGCTGACTCTGATATAATTGCATGCGAGCTTGATTGAGCTGAAAACTATTGCCTACGCCTTCTTTGAATTTAATGACTTCTTTGTTTTCAATTTTTTCTGCCAGTTTCAAATTGTCTTTGGCTATTTCATAGTTTTTAAATGAATGTTCATATTCATTTTTCATTTTGTTAAATTGTAATCTCAATTGTTTTTCCTTCTCACTTATATCAATTTGAGCATTTTCAAATTCCAATTTGGCTTGTTTGACTCTGGCAGTACGCCCGAGGCTGCTAAAAATAGGAATATTGATATTAATTCCGAATAAAGATTGCTCGTACCAAGCCTGATTATTGTCAAAAAATTTAAAATCGTTGTTATAGGCATTTTTTCCATAATTGACAAAGGCGGCAATGGTGGGCAGCGCCTTACTTTTTTCATATTTAATTTGTAACTTTTTTGCCTTGAGTTGATTTTTAGAAATTTGAAAATCAATATTATTGTCCACATTGAAATCAGAAGATAACAAGTTCAATTGCATTCCTTTTTCCTTTAGGCTTTCTATTGTATCGGTAAGCACCAACTCATCGTCTGTTTTTTTTCCTAGGGTGAAGTTGAGCATTTCATAAGACACATTTTTCATGCGTTGCATATAATCAACTTGATTTTTAAGATTTGCCAGTGTAATTTGAAGTTGTTCCACATCGGTTTCTTCCACCAATCCGTTTTGATGCATTTGTTTTACCTCAAATAAATTTTGTTCGACGGTTTTGATATTTTTTTGCAGAATTTTGATGCTTTCTTCTGTTAAGAGAGCATTTCCGTAAGCGTTAACAACAGCTTCTTTGACTTTTTGTTTTGTTTTGACAGCAGCATTTTCAGAAATTTTCTTATAGGTTCTGGATGATTGCAATCCGACGAGATATGATCCGCTGAAAATCAATTGTTTTAGCGTTGCAGACCATTTCATGTTTTGTTCTGTTCCGAATTTAACCGGCTTATAAGTTCCCGGTTGTGCATGCGGATTGAATATTTTTGCAGGCAACAGCTGAACGGGTTGTTCAATAAATTTTTGATAAGAAGCCGTTCCATCAATCTGGGGGAATCCCATTGATGTGGTTTCCCACACCTTTTTCTTTGCTTTTAATACATTGTTTTGTGCTTTTTTAATATTGGCATTGTTTTCTAAAGCATAATTGATTGCATCTTCTAAACTAAAGCCGGAAACCGGTTTAGGTTCTTGTGCTTTAACCGAATTGGCAACAAACAATAGGATAAAGATATATTTTATTTTATTCATTATATTCATTTTTTAGTTTAAGAACTCAAGTTTCTATAAATTCATTTCTTTTAATTTTTTACGTCCTTTTTTTGTAGATATCCCCTGCAAAAACATGTTCAAGAACATGTCTAAAGTCTTTTGGCGATTAAATTGTTCCGGCGGAAATAAATCGGGGTTCATAAGATTTAGGGTATTGCTGAAATACATTCGTTTGATAAACTCTTTATCCAAATCTTTTTTATAGTAACCTGATTTAATACCCTTATTCAAATTATGTTCAAGGCATTCCATGACACTTTTAAACTTGCGTTCCTCCAGTTGTTTTGCTATTTCAGGGTAGTATTTTTTTAGTTGATGGTGGGGAGACAAGTCTGATTTGCTGAGCATGTCTTTCACAATATTTTTTATGTGTAATAATTCCTCATACGGATTGAGTTTCATCAAACAAACTTGGTCAATTTGAGTTTGAATCTGATCAAAAATAGAATCAACAGTTTGCTTGACCAAGTCGGTTTTGTTTTCAAAATATTGATAGATTGTTTTTTTAGAAATTCCCAGTTCTTGGGCAATTTGATCCATGGTTACATTTCTTATTCCGTATTTGAAATGTAATTCCGCCGATTTTTGAATGATTTTTTCTTTCATAATAATAAGCTTGCCTGTTAATTTAAAGCGCAAAGATACGTTGGAAACTTTTAATACGCAATAAGTTTCCCAAGTATTTTTGGTTAAAATTTTGTTAAGCTTGACGAATTTCTTGTAAAATGCTGGGCAATAACATTTTGCAATTCTAAGCAAAAAGTAAATGGTTAATAATTATGTTGATAAATCAGCGGATATGATGATGATGATAAGAGATAATTGGTTTAATTTTATTCGGTTTTATAAATAATTACAAAGTTATGGTTGATGCTTTATTAGGATTACAGTGGGGCGACGAGGGCAAAGGAAAAATTGTCGATGTTTTTGCCCGAAAATATGATATTATTGCTCGTTTTCAAGGTGGCGCCAATGCCGGTCACACTTTGATTTTTGATGGGAACAAACATGTGCTGCACACAATCCCGTCAGGTATTTTCACGGATGGGGTTACGAATATTGTGGGCAATGGCGTAGTGATAGATCCGGTTAGTGTAAAAAAAGAATTGGATAGTTTAAAAAAATATAAAATAGATTTTAAGAGAAAATTGCTTATTTCTCGTAAAGCTCATATTACACTTCCCACACATCGTTTGATTGATGCGGCGAGTGAAACCGCTAAAGGCAAAGCAAAAATTGGTTCCACATTGAAAGGCATTGGTCCGACTTATATGGATAAAACCGGACGAAACGGTTTACGTGTGGGAGATTTTGAATTGCCTGACTGGAAAGAAAAGTACAGAAAATTAAGAAATAAGCATTTGAAACTCATCGATTTTTATAATGTTGATATTCAATTTGATTTGGAAGAATTGGAGAAAGAATTTTTTGCCGGTGTCAGGGCTTTAAAGCATCTTACTTTTATCGATAGTGATGTGTATATTGATCAAGCCTTGAAATCGGGAAAAACCATTTTAGCCGAGGGAGCACAAGGTTCGTTATTGGATGTTAATTTTGGAACTTATCCGTATGTGACTTCATCGACAACCACGGCAGCCGGAGTGAGTATCGGTTTGGGCATTGCTCCTAAGAAAGTAGGTAAGGTTTTTGGTGTTTTCAAAGCTTATACCACGCGTGTTGGTTCCGGTCCTTTTCCGACAGAACTGTTTGACGAAGCCGGTGCCGTTATGGCAAAAGTGGGCAATGAGTTTGGCGCAACAACAGGACGCCCGCGTCGTTGTGGTTGGCTGGATTTGGTTGCTTTAAAATATGCAGTGGATATCAATGGAGTGGATGAGTTAATGATGATGAAAAGTGATGTTCTATCAGGTTTTGATACGATAAAAGTGGCAACATCTTATGATTTCAGAGGAGAAAAAACACAACACTTGCCTTTTAATATCGATGATAAAAATGTAAAACCCATTTATACGGAATTGTCAGGATGGCATCAAGACCTTACCGGTATTACCGATGAAAAGCATTTGCCTAAAAACTTAAAGGATTATATTCATTTTATAGAGAAATTTGTAGAAGTGCCGATTACGATTGTTTCTGTTGGTCCGGACAGAAAACAGACGATTTCAATGAAAGTTAAATGATTTTTTGACGGGGCAAAATATCATCACTCACTAGGTCTTGTTTAGATTCCCGTATAATTCTGTGGTGTAATTTGTCGTAGCTCGTCTTTTATGGCTTCGGATACATCAAGTTTCTCTATAAATTCTGCTATGGATTGTTTTGTAATCCGGTTATTTGTTCGGGTTAATTCTTTCAAGGTCTCATATGGATTGGGATAGTTTTCACGACGCAAGATAGTTTGAATGGCTTCGGCAACCACTGCCCAATTGTTTTCCAAGTCTTTGTCGATAGTCGTTTTGTTGAGTAATAATTTATTTAAGCCTTTTAATGTGGAAGCAAATCCTATCAATGAATGGGCAAACGGAACGCCTATATTTCTGGTTACGGTAGAATCTGTTAAGTCTCTTTGTAAGCGTGAAACGGGCAATTTGGCGGCTAAATGTTCAAATATAGCATTGGCAAATCCTATATTTCCTTCGGAATTTTCAAAATCAATCGGGTTGACTTTATGTGGCATAGCCGACGAGCCAATTTCTCCTTTTTTGATTTTTTGTTTAAAGTAATTCATTGAAATATAAGTCCATATATCTCTATCCAAATCCAATATTATGGTATTTATGCGTTTCATTGTATCAAAAAGCGCTGCCAAGTGATCGTAATGTTCTATTTGTGTAGTGGGAAATGAATGATGTAATTTCAAAATATCTTCGACAAAATGTTTTCCGAAAGCTTTCCAATTTATATCGGGATAAGCCAAATGATGTGCATTAAAGTTGCCTGTCGCCCCGCCGAATTTAGCGGCAAACGGTATTTGTTTCAATAATTTGATTTGCTGTTCCAATCTTTCGATGAAAACCATTATTTCTTTACCCAAGCGAGTTGGAGAAGCGGGTTGTCCATGCGTACGCGCCAGCATAGGAATGCTTTGCCATTCAGCAGATAGTTCCTTGAGTTTATCAATCAACTTTTGAAGTTCTTTCAGGTATACTGCCATTGCATCTTTGACCGATAAAGGCACTGCTGTATTGTTGATATCTTGTGAAGTCAATCCGAAATGTATAAATTCTTTGTAGTCAGGTAAACCTATCTTATCAAATTGTTGTTTAATAAAATATTCGACTGCTTTTACGTCATGATTGGTAATTTTTTCAATGTCTTTGATGTTTTGTGCGTCTTTTAAAGAAAAGTTTTTATAAATATCCCGAAGCTTGTAGAGTTGTTGATTATCAAGGTTTTGCAATTGCGTAAGTGGTATTTCACACAATGCGATAAAGTATTCTATTTCAACCAAAACACGATATTTTATCAGCGCATACTCCGAAAAGTAATTGGTCAATATTTCAACTTTGTTGCGGTAACGTCCGTCTATGGGGGAAATAGCGTATAGTGGGTTCATAGTGATTAACGATTTCAGATTAACGATTTCAGATTTCAGATTTTGATTATATAATTATGCTTTTTTATTTTTACGATTTTTACTGGTTTCAATACTTTTTACAAAAATGGCTATTAGTTCATTATTCTCTTTAAGCAAAGAATCTGTAAATTGAATATTTGAATTTAATTTTGCTCCTGAAATAATTTTCAGACTGACAAAAGTTTCTCTCAGTTCTTTAAGCACTATTTGCATTTTATGTATAAAATCATTACTTGATTCTACACTTCTCGCTTCTCCATAATTTAATGGTGCAGACGTGCTACTTCTAATAATTTGTCCCGATAAATGATTGCCTGCAAAATTATTTTTATTGGTTTTGGTTAATTCTATAATTTGAACAGCAAAATCAATTAATCTTTGCTCTAATTCTTTTGAATTCATGTTTATTAAATTTTGTATAGAATTACATAATTTTCCCCAATCGTTAATCTTCAATCGTTAATCTTCCTGTCTTTTTCAATATCATTCAATATCTTTTCTACATTTGGTGTCGGATAATTTCCTGAAAAACAAGCATCACAAATCGATGTGTCTTCAAAAATAGTTTTTAAATCTTTCAAATCAAAATAAAATAAGGCATCTGCATCGATATATTTTCTGATTTTATCTATGTTTTTACGATTGGCAATTAGTTCGGTTTTAACCGACATATCTATTCCATACACACACGGATGCTTTACCGGTGGCGCTGCTGATACAAAATAGACTTCTTTGGCACCGGCTTTGCGTAGAATTTCAACGATTCGTTTGGATGTTGTTCCTCGTACGATGCTGTCATCTACCACCACCACTTTTTTATCGCGAATGGCTTTTTTGATGGGATTGAGTTTCTGATGGACAATATTTTCACGTTCTTTTTGTTCGGGTGCAATAAAACTTCGTCCGATATAATTGCTTTTTACCAATCCACGATGATGTGGCACTTCCAAGGCTTCCGCCAATCCGGAAGCTGCAAAATATCCGGATGACGGCACATCTATTACTACATCGGGTTTCAAATCCGCTTTCTTGATTTGTTTGGCGATGCTTTGCCCTAATCGCACTCTTTTTCCGGCAACATTATTGCCATAAAAAATGCTGTCTTCACGGGCAAAATACATATATTCAAACACACAAAAATGTTGTTTTTTCTGACATCCGATGCTTGAATGTACTTGTTGTTTATTGTCTATAAAAACAATTTCTCCGGGCTGTAAATCTCGAACAACTTTATATCCCAAATGATCGAAAGTAATATTTTCGGAAGCAAAACCGTAAACTGTTCCGTTTTCGGTTTCTTTTTTACCTAAAACCAAAGGGCGAATGCCGTTAGGATCCATAAAGGCTAATAATCCGTGATTGGCTATAATGGATATGACCGCATAAGCGCCTTGAATTTTTTGTTGTGTAGCTTTAACTGCATTGAAGATATCTTGTATATCCAATTTTTTTAAATCTTTACTTTTTAACTCTGCAGCAAAAGTATAAAGCAGTATTTCCAAGTCGTTGGTTGATGTGGGCAACACGTGATAATCTTCATAAAGCGCTTTGTTCATTTCTTTAAAATTGGTCACATTTCCATTGTGTACCATTGCAATTCCGTAGGGATAATTGGTCGTAATAGGTTGTGCGTTTCCCAATGAATTACTGCCGTGTGTGGTATAACGCACATGTCCGATACCCATATCACCTTTCAAACGTTCATAGTGTTTCTCGTTAAAGACTTCGCTGACCAAACCCTTGCCCTTTTTGATATGAAACATATCTTTAAATGTAACAATTCCGGCGCTGTCTTGCCCACGATGCTGTAGAGTGAGTAAGCCATACATCAAATCGCCTACAATTTTTTTATTTCCTGTAAATCCTATTATTCCGCACATATTGTTAATTAAAAGTTGAAAGTTTGTAAAGTTAAAAGTTTATAAAGTTCAAAAAAACTACTGTTAATATCTTTAATGTTGCTTAATGTCTAATGTTTTGCTTCATTGTAATCAATTCCAAGAGTGTTTTGGGATACAGCTTGTGCTCCACCGCCAATCCCCGCTGTTCTACTTCTTCCAAACTTTTTACTCCTGTTAAATCCACTTCTTTTTGAGCGATAATTTTTCCGGTGTCCATTCCTTCATCTACATAATGTACCGTTATTTTTGTCAATGGCAATTTATTTTCATAAGCCCATTGATAGCCGTTCAGTCCTTGATGTAAACGAGTATCTGCAGGGTGAATATTGATGATTTTTTTTGGAAACTTTCGCACAAAATCTGTCGATAAAATTCGCATATATCCTGCCAAAACGATATAATCAAAATTGTAATTTTCTAACAAGCTTAGAACTTCTTCGTTATACTGTTTCCGTGATTTTCCTTTTGCATTGATGCTTTTTATAGGAACGCCTGACTTTTTTGCTATTTGCAATCCGTGGGCATCCGGTTTATCTGAAAAAACCAAAATCACTTCGGCGATATTTTTCAGAATACCTTTTTGGGTTTCTTCAATGATGCGTTGCATATTGCTCCCGCGCCCCGATATGAATATAATGAGTTTAGAGTTCATAAAGTTGAAAGTTCATAAAGTTGAAAGTTTGTAAAGTTCATAAAGTTGAAAGTTCATAAAGTTGAAAGTTCATAAAGTTGAAAGTTTGTAAAGTTCATAAAGTTGAAAGTTCATAAAGTTGAAAGTTTGTAAAGTTCATAAAGTTGAAAGTTTGTAAAGTTCATAAAGTTGAAAGTTCATAAAGTTGAAAGTTCATAAAGTTGAAAGTTTGTAAAGTTCATAAAGTTGAAAGTTTATAAAGTTGAAAGTTTGTAAAGTTCATA
>Ga0256846_1000516_pt1 | contig 15442 bp, 7 predicted proteins | sample TevniametaG_FD_189098 | JGI IMG/M metagenome (GOLD analysis project Ga0256846, IMG submission 189098) | Tube worm associated microbial communities from hydrothermal vent at the East Pacific Rise, Pacific Ocean - Tevnia | ecosystem: Host-associated > Annelida > Integument > Unclassified ...
GGCGAAATAGTGATTGACAAAAAAGGCGTAGCAAAATGGAACAGTAAACGAATAAAAGGCGTGCTTGATGCTTTGTTAAATCAAAAATAAATAATCTTAACCATGATACTCAATTACATCTGGATAGCACTTTTTTTAATAGCATTTATCGTAGCATTAATAAAACTGATTTTTTTAGGCGATGTTACGGTTTTTCCGGCTGTAATGAACTCCACATTCGACATGGCAAAAGTAGGATTTGAACTGTCGTTGGGGCTTACGGGAGTAATGACTTTGTGGCTTGGTATAATGCGAATAGGCGAAAAAGGTGGAATGATTAATATTTTATCCCGCGGAGTAAGTCCGTTTTTCAGAAAGCTGTTTCCCGAAATTCCCAAAGACCACCCTGTAACAGGCTCAATAATAATGAACCTTGCAGCTAATATGCTCGGACTTGATAATGCTGCCACTCCGCTGGGGCTAAAAGCAATGAAACAACTGCAAGAGATAAATCCCGACAAAAAAACAGCATCAAACTCAATGATAATGTTTTTGGTACTTAACACATCGGGGCTTACCATAATTCCCGTAAGCGTAATGGTTTATCGTGCTCAAATGGGAGCTGCCGACCCTTCGGATGTGTTTATTCCTATACTTTTAAGCACTTTTTTTTCTACCCTTGCGGGGATAATTGCAGTATCGCTGTTTCAAAAGATTAACCTTTTTAATAAAGTTATTCTTGCCTATTTGGGAGGATTCACACTTTTTATATCGGGAATTATTTGGTATTTCACCACACTTTCCAAAGAGCAGGTAGGTATGGTTTCATCTTTGGCAGGAAACATAATTTTATTTACCATTATCATTTCATTTATTCTTTTGGCTGTTCGCAAAAAAGTAAATGTTTACGAAACATTTATCGAAGGAGCCGTTGACGGCTTTAAAATAGCCGTAAAAATTATACCTTACCTTGTGGCAATACTCGTAGCTATTGGTGTTTTCAGAACATCGGGAGCAATGGATTTTCTCATACACGGAATAAAATCGTTTTTTCAATTTGCAGGCGTTGATACAAGTTTTGTTGATGCACTTCCCACAGCATTTATGAAACCGCTTAGTGGCTCGGGAGCAAGAGGCTTAATGGTAGATACAATGAAAAATTTCGGTGCCGATTCATTTGCCGGACGATTGGCTTGCACCTTTCAGGGAGCAACAGACACCACATTTTACATTATAGCTGTTTACTTTGGCAGTGTAGGTATTTCAAAAACACGCTATGCCGTAACCGCCGGATTAATAGCTGACTTAGCAGGTATAATAGCTGCAATATTTATTGCTTATCTGTTTTTTGCGTAAGTTGCTTTATTTAATATTTTTTCATAATAGTAACTTTTAACATAAATTAATTGTTAATAATTTTTGTTACCTATATATATTTATTGCCTCAATAAAAAATACTATTTTTTTAAAAATTAAATATTTTACACTATATATTAACAATTATTACTAACATGACTACAAAATTTAATCAAACTACATTATTTATTTTTAGAAAAAAACACATTGTAATACTTTTAGTATTAAGTATTTTTTCAATAGTAAAAATTTATGCACAACATCAAGAGCCATCAATATTAAATGCATATAGAATAAATACAAAAATAACTTTTGACGGAGAACTTACCGAGCCCGAATGGCATAAAGCAACTCATATAACAAATTTTACTCAAAGAGATTTAAACTATGGCGAACCAATAACAGAAAAAACCGAAGTCGCTGTATTATACGATGTTAATACACTTTATATTGGTGTCTGGTGCTATATGAATGATATGTCGAAACTTGTGGCTAAAAATATGAAACGCGACTTCTTTTTTTGGTCTGACGACAACTTTCAGATAATGATTAGTCCGTATAACGACAACAGGATAGGGTATCTTTTTGTAACTAATCCCAACGGAGCAAGAGCCGATATTCAAATTTACGGAGCCGAAGATTATAATCGCGACTGGAACGGCATCTGGGATGTAAAAACAACCATAACCGATAAAGGTTGGTTTGCTGAAATTTATATTCCGTTCAGCACATTGCAATTTAAAAACGATACTGTTTTAAATTGGGCTTTAAACTTTGAACGTGATATTGTATCTGAAAATGAACAAGCCCTGTGGCAAGGTTGGTCAAGAGATTATTCCATAACATCAATGACAAATGCAGGACATTTAATAAATATAAATAATATTGCTTACGCAAAAAGATTTGAACTAAAACCGTTTATACTTGCAGGATGGCAGCACGAAAAAGGCGAAGGAAATAATTATCCCGCCAAGGTTGGAGGTGATTTAAACATAAGTCTGTCGCCTACATTAAAACTTAACTTAACAAGTTATACCGACTTTGCACAAGTTGAATCCGACCGTATTCCTGTTAACCTATCTCGGTTTAGTATTTATTATCCCGAAAAACGACAGTTTTTCCTTGAAGGGGTAAACTATTACAGTTATAAACTTGGCGATAGAAACAGTGCTTTTTATACCCGCGAAATAGGTATCGAAAATGGACAACAACTGTCAATAATAGCCGGAGCTCGTATTTTTGGAAAAATAGGCAAAAATAATATCGGATTTTTAAATATTCAAGAAGCTAAACTTGATACTATTCCTACTACAAACAATACAGTATTACGGTACAAACGCGACATCGGTGAGCAATCGTATATTGGCGGCATTTTTACAAATAAAATAAACAGATACGGTTCAAATCAAGTAATTGGAGTAGATGCAGCTTATCGAACATCTAAATTTCTAAAAAATAAAAATTTAACCATTGGTGCAAAACTAACTGCCAGTACCGAAAATCTTGAATTTAATAAAAATGCTTTTACATATCGTATTTATGCCGATTATCCCAACGACTTGATTGACAATTTTATGGCCATTGGTACTATGAAAAAAGGATTTAATTCTGAACTTGGATATATAAGACGTTCAAATTATGATTCTTACAGTTGGTATTTTAGATTGTCGCCAAGAGTATTAACAAAATACGGAGTAAAACGGTTGCTTCTGAAACCGTGGGGATTTACCGTTTACAATACTCATACAACAGGCGAATTGGAAAGTTTTTCAAACGAAACCCGTCCGCTTGGTGCAGTATTTAAATCCGGTGAAAGATTCGAAGTAAATCTTATTCAACATTACGACCGTATTGATGAGCATTTTTATTTAACAGATAGTATATTTATCCCTATCGGGAAATATACAATGTATAAATACGAGTTACAGTTTGAAACATACAGAGCACGACGAATTTGGGTAGAATTGTTTTATAATTGGGGGGATTTTTATACAGGAAATAAAAAAACTTTTAGTAGCTCATTGGGTGTTAATATTAATAAACACTTAAATATTAACGGTGAATATACTTTCAATATTGTTGATTTGCCTAACGGTAGTTTTAATACAAACGAAATAGCATGTTATCTGAATTATGCTTTTACTACAAAGTTAAATCTGTTGCTTTTTTCTCAATATAATGATTTAGATGATGTTATGCTGTATAATTTTCGATTACATTGGATACCTAAAATAGGATCCGATTTGTATTTTGTTTATAATATCGGCTATAATGAACCCATAAAACAGGTAGAATTTATAAAACCTCAAACAACCGATGCTATATTAAAATTTATTTACAGAATTACTTTTTAAACAGAGCTTGATATAATACTCTAATGGATGTTTCTTTTGGTATTTAATTATACAAATATATTTAAAACCGTGCCCTAACCGAAATCATAAAGTTTCTACCTGCCGCAGAAATTCCCGATGCATACGGACGATATCGTTTGTCGGTAATATTTTCAATTGCCGCTGTAACTGAAAAATATCTGTTAAATTGATATCCTGCATTAAAATTAATGGTTGTCCATGACGGAGCATACGGGTTGCCGTTTTCGTCTTTTGCATAATTTGTTGGTTTATCCCTTTCTGCAAACGACAAATTATTATATGAAACTTTACCGGTATATATGGCATATAAATCAAACATAAATTTTTTGTTTGTATAAGTTAGATGCGAAGCACCGAACATCGGAGCAGCATGTCGCGACGGCGAAGTTTCGCCATTGTCGGTTTCTTCGGTTCCTTTTTGATAATTGTATTTTGAAATAAACTTAAATCCTGCCGACAGATTAATATCTATTTCTGCCTGAATACCGTAAACTTGTGCTTTTGCAGCATTTTGAACAGCCTCAACTTTACTTATTTCACCATCGTAAACAATGCTGTCTTGTCCGTCAATCTGAAAATCACGTCTTACAAGAGCATTGTTTAAATAGGTATAATATACAGTGATATCGTATTCAAACATATCGTTGATAATTTGTGTAATACCAAAATCAATATTGTAAGCATATTCAGTACCCAAGTCGGGGTTTGGAACCACAACCACACCTTCGCCCGAGTCGAAAACTTTTCCCATATCGTCAATGTTTGGTGCTCTGAAACCTGTTGAAGCATTGGTTTTTATCCATAGCTTTTCGGCAGGATGCCACACAGCACCCAAGCTGCCTGTTAGTGCTCCGTTGTTTAGGTACGCATCCCCGAAAGGGAAATTGTAGGCAGTATCAAATGCTGCATTTATTACAAATTGATTATATCGCATACCTGCATTTAGTGTAAATTTATTTGATATCTTATAATTGTATGTGATATAAGCAGCATACGATTGCCAGTCGGATTGCGGATAACGCGGCAATCCTTGTGAAATACTGTTGTCGGTTATATTTTCTACAGTTCCTTTTGAGTTAATATTGTCAAAAACACTTTCTAAACCATAGAACAAATGTTGTTTGTCGGTTATTATTTTATGAAAATCAAAATTTACCGAATAAGCATTTACTTTTTCAACATTGTGTTTCAATTCTGTTTTGTTAAATTTCCGTTTATGGCGACTCTCTTCAAAATACTGATGTGTAAGCCTTATTGTCATTTTATCGTAAATACCCGATGCCGAAGTGTTTTCAATATTCAAATTATTCATCATCCATATTTGCGGACCGTAATACCATTCGGCATATTTTAAATGATCTTTTTTATACTGAATAAGCCTGTCGTAGCGGTCATAATCAGTTGTGGTTGAATAATGAAATGCATAAGTAATATTCCAATGCTTGTTAGGTTTAAATCTTATTTTTTGCATTAGGTTGGTTTGCGAATACCCCGATGGAGTTTGCACCAACGGGTCGCTGTTTTTTACTGCAATATCCATAGTGTCAACTCTTTGAGTATATTCGGTGCGAAGGTAATCGTCGAGACCATTTTTGCCCATTCGCAAATCGCCGTATTTAGTATAAGAAATGCTTGTCAGCGATGCCCATTTTTTCCATCCGATATTTACATCAAAATGCCCTGTTGTTTCATTATTTGCCGATGAAAATCTCATTGCTGTATTTCCGCTTACAACAGAAGAATCACCGTAAGACAATTTTGGAGTAAGAGTATTAAAACTCATAACTCCGCCAATAGCATCACTTCCGTAGATAACCGAGCCCGGACCAAAAAACACTTCAGTATTTTCAACTGTAAACGGGTCGAGCGAAATAATATTTTGTAAGTTTCCGCTTCTGAAAATGGCTGTATTCATTCTTACACCATCAACGGATATAAGTAAACGGTTGGTTGCGAACCCTCTTATCATCGGGCTACCGCCGCCTTGTTGGCTTTTTTGTATAAATACATCACCTGTAGTGCCAAGCAAATCGGCAGAAGTTTGAGGGTTGTAAAAGTCTATCTGTTTGGGTTTTACCGATGTAATTCTAAACGGAATATCCGACTGTTTTTGCTCCCATTTGTTTGCCGAAATAACAATTTCACCTATTTTAATGTTTGTTTCGGTCAGGTAAATTATTTTAGCTGTAGCGGCAATATTGTATGATATCTCATATTTATCAAAACCGGGATGTTGAAAATAGATATTTTTGAAATTTTTCATTTTCTCAATATTGGCTTTCCCGTTTACGTCGGTAAGCTCAAAAACAGAATTATCACCGGTGAAAATCATCACATTTTCAATAGGTTGAAGTGTGTTTTTATCAACAACTTTTATTGTTTGTGAAAATATATTGAGTGTTGTAAATATTAATACTTGAAAAAGTATAATTTTTTTTATCATTTTTTTAAATTATAATCTGTTTATTTTTAATTTCAGACTTAACTTGATATTGTAATACTTTAAATATTATATAATAACCGCTAAGGTTATATATAAAAATACTTAAAAACAGTATTGCAACAGCCCTTTTCACTATTTTTAATGTTTTTTATAGTAGCAAAAGTAATAGATTTGATAATAGATTTGGAATTTATTTTAAATTATAAAACATTTAGCGATACATATCTTTCTTTTAATAATAAAAGCATATTCTAAATTATAGACGATAATATAAAATATTGATTATCAAACAATAAATTGATAAAAATATTGAATTATATTAATTTTTAATATAAATTTGTTTTTATCATTTAATACACGAAAAATTAATATAAATTTTTAAACATATGAAAACAATAACACTATTTTTTATTGTTTATTTTAGTTTTCTGAATTTAATAAATGCAAGTATTGTCGATACTCTTACAGCAAAGAATACGGCAAAGAATTTTATTTTTGAAAAAATTACTATAAATAAAGCAGGATATAAAAAAGATGTTGAATTGAAGTATATTAAAACAGAAAATTCAAACAATAAACCTATTTTTCATATTTTTAATTTAAAAAATCAAACAGGATTCATAATAGTCTCTGCTGAAAGTAAATCAATTCCTGTTTTGGGATATTCATTTGAAACAAGTTATAATGAAAAACAAGAAGTAGCACCAACTTTTGTAGAATGGATGAATCATTACAAAGAACAGATAGATTATATTAGGCAAAATAATATTGCAGCAACAAAAAATGCAGAAAAGTTGTGGACTAAATATAGTTCAAAACCGGATATTTCAAAAAATAAAGAGTCAAAAAGTGTATCACCATTGTTAACAACCAGATGGAATCAAGGGAAATATTACAATCAACTTTGTCCGGCTGATACCAAAGGACAAGACGGACATGTATGGACTGGTTGTGTTGCAACAGCTATGGCACAAATTATGAAATATTGGAATTATCCCGACTATGGTTCCGGTCAACATACATATACTGATTACACTTACGGAGCACAAACTGCTGATTTTGCAAATACATATTATGATTGGACTGCTATGCCAAATTCATTAAATAATTATAATACAGCTGTTGCTACATTAATGTATCATTGTGGAGTTGCAGTAAATATGCATTATGGAATAAATGGTTCGGGTGCCTATTCAAGTACAGCTGCATCAGCACTCAAAAAATTTTTTGATTATTCATATACCCTTCATTTACAATCAAAAACTAATGATAGTATTTGGAATATACTCATAAAAAGTGAATTAGATTTAGGACATCCTTTATATTACAAAGGAAATGGTCATGCATGGGTTTGTGATGGTTATCAAGAAACAGATTATTTTCATATGAATTGGGGATGGGGTGGTTCATACAATGGCTATTTTTATTTAAAAGATTTAACACCGGGTTCTTACAATTTTACATATAGTCAAGCAGCTATCATAAATTGTTATCCCGATTATCAAAATCCGCAATGCAATGGAATAACTATTGTAACGGAACCAATGGGAACACTTAATGATGGTTCACCCGCAGTCGGTTATTATACCAATTACAGTAATTGTTCCGATTGTGAATATCTGATACAACCTTCCGGAGCCACTTCTATTTTTGTTGATTTTGAGAGTTTTTCTACAGTAGAAGGCGAAGATAGTTTATATGTATATGATGGAGCCGATGCTTCGGCACCATTGATTTACGCTTTAAGTGGCGATACAATTCCAAACAATTTTTTCTCAAGCACAGGGTCGGTTTATTTCCATTTTGTGTCGGATAGTTTTAGAACTGCTCCCGGATGGGTAGTTAGCTATACAACCGCTTTCAATGATGTCGGAATAATTCACCAGTCTGCTCCGTTATCGAAAACTTGTGGACAAACAAACGATACGGTTCAAGTTTTAATTAAAAATTTTGGTGCAAACACACAAACAAATGTGCCGGTAGTTGTTGAAGTAAATACACCAACAGGGTTTATTACTCTTAATGCCGTTTTTCCTGGTCCGATTGCCCGAAACGAGTGGAAATATTTTAATGTAGGAACAATAAATACAACTGTTCCGGGAACATACAGTTTTACTGCCTATACAAATTTGCCCGGAGACACCGTAATAAACAGTAACGACACAAATTATTGTGATATTGTCATAAAAACAATTGTGTCAGTTCCTCATGCCGAAGTTTTTGATAATTTACATGGAAATATGGGTGATTGGAATGATAAATACGGAGCATCTTTCCCCGAATATGAAACAAACGGAACCGATACAAATTATTTGATGAGAGCTTGGGTTGACAGAATGATGTCCATGTTTTTATTATATGATAAAAATATTAAAAACATTACTACAAATACAAATTTACTTTTCGATTACAGATTTTTGAAAGCAGGTGGTCAATGGCCGCCAACCGATAGTGCTATAATCTACTCAAATGAAATGTTATATGTTATTGTGTCAACAGATTGCGGTGAAACTTTTGATACAATTTTTACGATAGATACATTAAATCATGTTAATTCAAGTCAATTTGCAACAAAAAAAGTATCGCTTGCCGATTATATAGGGCAAGAAATTATTATAGGCTTTGTTTCCCAATGGGATACCGGTATGGCAATAATTGATATTGATAATGTAGTTATTATTGATAATATTATAGATAATACTATATCTTCGAATCAATCTATCTGTGAAAATGAAGTTCCTAAACCTTTAATCGGTTCTTTACCGACAGGAGGTATTGGTGAGTATAATTTTTATTGGAAAGAAAGTAATGATAGTATAATATGGAGAACTGCATCAGGTGTTAATAATCTACAAAATTATTCGCCGCCAATTTTATTATCAACTACATTTTACAAAAGAATAGTTAGTGATACTTTTATTTATGCCGATACAAGTAATGTGATTAAATTAACATATTATACAAAACCAACTATAAAAATTCAAGGTTCAACAATCGAATGTGAAAATACTATTCTTTCGGGTAATGGTATATCCGAATATAAATATTATTGGTCAACGGGAGATACAGTTCAAACTATTACTGTAAATACATCGGGTAATTATTCATTAATGATAACCGATACCAACGGTTGTTCAAATATTGATACAGTCTCTGTAATTATCTATGGCTTACCGGATATTAATTTAGGAGCAGATACCGTTATTTGTGCAAACGATACAATTATTTTAGATGCGGGTATTTATGATAATTATTTATGGTCAACCGGTGAAACATCGCAAACAATTGTTGTTGATAGCGTAGGAATCGGACTTAATCAGGCAATGTTTTTTGTTCAAGTTACTGATTCTAATAATTGTATTAATTCTGATACTGTGAATATTTCTTTTAACATTTGTTCCGGAATAAAAAATAATTCTGAAAATATAATTAATGTTTATCCAAATCCTACTAATGATTTTTTAATAATAAATGGAAAACAAATATCTGAAATTTATATTATTAATATTAAAGGAAATATTGTTAAAAAAGTTTCTATTCAAAACGAAAAAAATGTAATTGATTTAAGAACATTATCAAAAGGAATATATTTTATTAAAATTATAACACTTAAAGGTTCTGTTGTTAAAAAAATAGTAATAGAGTAAAATAACAAAAAATATATTTCTAATATCTTATATTTTTTGTAAACTTTTTATTATGAGTATTTCATAAAATATAATTAGTTTGCTTAAATATTAACTGTTATTTATTTTACCATTATTCTATATTTTCTTTTTTTGCGTTATAGTTTATTTAATAAAATTATTATGATTTTATTAAATAAATTCTGATTCTACCCGGTAATTAAATTGTATTATTCCATATTAAGATTAAAAACGGAAAACAAAATCATAGATGTAAATTTATTTGAAAATAGATATAAGTCTATAAAAAAACTATTATGCAACTATTAAGTGAAAATGAGCTGTTATACTTACAATTATATATTAAAATATTAATATATTTACATACGTTCTTGGTAGAAAAGTTGTGTCGAAAGTAAGTTTTTTAATTTATTATAAAAGAGAGATAAACGGCAAACATTTTTGTGAAAATGTTGTTATACTTTTAAATTAATTATTGTTAAACTTTCTTTAAAAATATTGCAAACGTTAAATTTTAAAAAATATAGATATGTTATTTGATTTACCGATTATTGAACGATTTTACGCCGGTTTTCCCGATAAGGTAAATAAGGCGAAGGAGATTTTAAAAAGACCGCTTACCATAAGTGAAAAAATATTGTATGCACATTTGGCTGAGAGTATTAACACGGCTTACAAACGTGGAGAAGACTATGTATTGTTTAACCCCGACAGAGTAGCAATGCAGGATGCTACGGCTCAAATGGCACTATTGCAATTTATGAATGCGGGAAAAGACCGCACGGCAGTTCCTAGCACCGTGCATTGCGACCACCTTATTCAAGCTGATACGGGAGGTCCCGATGATTTAAAGCGGGCATTAAACCAAAACAACGAAGTTTATGATTTTCTGAAATCGGTATCGGCGAAATACGGTATCGGATTTTGGAAGCCCGGTGCGGGAATTATTCATCAAGTGATACTTGAAAATTATGCTTTCCCAGGTGGAATGATGATAGGAACCGATTCGCATACAGTTAATGCAGGCGGCTTGGGAATGGTAGCAATAGGTGTTGGCGGAGCTGATGCTGTTGATGTTATGGTGGGAATGCCTTGGGAGCTTAAAATGCCTAAACTGATAGGAGTGAAACTGACAGGTAAACTCAGCGGTTGGACTGCTCCAAAAGATATTATTCTTAAAGTAGCAGGACTACTTACCGTAAAAGGAGGAACAGGCTGTATTGTAGAATATTTCGGTGAAGGAGCAAAATCGTTGTCGGCAACAGGTAAAGGAACAATATGTAATATGGGAGCCGAAATTGGTGCTACAACATCGTTATTTGCTTACGATGAAAAAATGTCGGCATATCTTCGTGCTACCGATAGAGAAAAAGTGGCAGACTTAGCCGATGGCGTTGCCGAATATCTTGATGCCGATAAAGAAGTGTATGAAAATCCCGAAAAATATTACGACGAACTTATTGAGATAAATCTTAGTGAACTTGAACCTCACATCAATGGGCCATTTACTCCTGATGCAGCAGTTCCTGTTTCAGAGTTTGCCGAATATATTAAAAAGAATAACTATCCCGAAAAAATGGAAGTAGGGTTGATAGGTTCGTGCACAAATTCATCTTACGAAGATTTAACAAGAGCGGCATCGGTAGCTCGTCAGGCAAAAGATAAAAATCTTGATGTGGCAGCCGAATATATTGTTACTCCGGGTTCTGAGATGGTGAAATATACGGCTGAACGTGACGGTTTACTTGACGATTTTAAATCAATAGGCGGTATTGTTATGGCTAATGCTTGCGGTCCTTGTATCGGACAGTGGAACCGCCATACCGACGATAATACTCGCAAAAACAGTATAATAACATCGTTTAACCGTAATTTCTCAAAAAGAAACGACGGTAACCCGAATACTCACGGATTTGTAGCATCGCCCGAAATGGTTACTGCTTTTGCAGTTTCAGGGTCTATGCTTTTTAATCCTTTAAAAGATAAAATTAAAAATAAAAACGGTGAAGAGGTAATGCTCAATGAACCGCAAGGAATAGAACTTCCCGTAAAGGGATTTGATGTTGACGATCCGGGTTATCTTGCTCCGCCCGAAAACGGTTCAGGCGTGGATATTTCGGTAAGTCCCGACAGTGAACGTTTACAACTGTTAACTCCTTTTGACGAATGGAACGGTGAAGATTACAAAAATTTAGCATTATTAATTAAAGCAAAAGGAAAATGCACAACCGACCATATCAGTATGGCAGGACCTTGGTTGAAATATCGCGGACACCTCGATAATATTTCTAATAATTTACTTATTGGTGCTGTAAATGCCTTTAACGGCGAAACAAATAAAGTTCGTCATATTGAGTCGGGCGAATATTACAAAGTTCCCGATTTGGCTCGCAAATATAAAGCCGAAGGAATAGGCACAATAGTAGTAGGAGATGAAAATTACGGTGAAGGTTCATCACGTGAACATGCAGCTATGGAACCTCGTAACCTTGGGGTTAAGGTGGTTTTAGTAAAATCATTTGCCCGTATTCACGAAACCAACCTCAAAAAACAAGGAATGTTGGGAGTTACCTTTGCCGATAAAAACGATTACGACAAAATTCGTGAAGACGACAGATTTGATTTAATCGGACTTAAAGAATTTGCTCCCGGAAGTCAATTTAAATTAATTATTAAGCATACTGACGGAACAACCGATGAAATTATGCTTAATCACACTTATAATCAAACACAAATAGATTGGTTTAAAGCAGGAAGTGCATTAAACCTTATTCGTAAACAATCAAACAAATAAAATATTATGACAGCACAAAAGATAACAATTGAAAACGGAAAATTAAATGTCCCTAATAATCCTGTAATACCTTTTATTGAAGGAGACGGAACAGGTCCTGATATTTGGGCTGCATCGGTAAAAGTATTAGATGCAGCAGTAGAAAAAGCATACGGAGGAAAACGCAAAATAGAGTGGAAAGAAGTTTTGGCAGGCGAAAAGGCTTTTAACAAAACAGGAGAGTGGTTACCCCAAGAAACTCTTGATGTGATGAGAGAATATCTTGTTGCAATAAAAGGACCGCTTACAACACCAATTGGAGGAGGTATTCGCTCGTTGAACGTAGCTTTGCGTCAAGTTCTTGATTTATATACATGTTTACGTCCGGTTCGTTATTTTAAAGGTGTGCCTTCGCCTGTAAAAGACCCAACAACTACCGATATGGTTATTTTCAGAGAAAATACCGAAGATATTTATGCGGGAATTGAGTGGATGAACGGCACCGATGAAGTAGAAAAGGTTAAGAAATTTTTAATTGATGAAATGGGAGTTAAAAAAATTCGTTTCCCCAAAACTGTTTCACTTGGAGTTAAACCTGTTTCAAAAGAGGGAACGGAGCGATTGGTGCGTGCCGCAATTCAGTATGCCATTGACCATAATAAACCGTCGGTAACATTGGTGCATAAAGGAAATATTATGAAATTTACCGAAGGAGCTTTCCGCGACTGGGGTTATCAACTTGCAAAAAATGAGTTTGGTGCTGTTGATTATGAAGGAGGACCTTGGCAAGTTATCGAAAAAGACGGTCGTCAAATTATAGTTAAAGATGTTATTGCCGATGCATTTTTACAACAAATTTTAACTCGTCCTGCCGAGTATTCGGTAATTGCAACATTGAACCTTAACGGTGATTATATTTCGGATGCACTTGCAGCCATAGTTGGCGGTATAGGTATTGCTCCCGGAGCTAACATTAATTACGTAACCGGAAGTGCAATTTTTGAGGCTACTCACGGAACAGCTCCCAAATATGCAAATCAAGATAAAGTAAATCCGGGTTCGGTAATTCTTTCCGGTGTTCTTATGCTTGAATATATGGGCTGGCAAGAGGCTGCCGACCTTATAGTAAAAGGAATAGAAAATACTATTTCGCAAAAAACCGTAACTTATGATTTTCATAGACAAATGGAAGGTGCTAAATTACTGAAATGCAGCGAATTTGGAGATGCCATTGTTAAAAACATGTAACATAACTCACATTTTTGACTTATAGTCAAAAAATTATATCCGAATATCTAAATTATTTCATTTTAGATATTTGAGAAATATTAAACATTCTAACTCATTAAATCAAACATTATGTCATTATTAAAAGAACGGTTAGCACAAAAAATAGAGGAGCATCGTCCACGCACAACAAAATTATTAAAAGAATACGGAGATGTTAAACTTGGAGATGTAACTATTGCTCAGGCACTTGGTGGCGGTAGAGGCGTTAAAATGCTTGTTACCGATGTATCGTATCTCGATCCTATGGAAGGTATTCGCTTTCGCGGATATACAATTCCCGAAGTTTTAGCTAAATTACCTAAAATGGAAGGTAAAGAATATCCTTGTGTAGAATCGTTTTGGTGGTTACTTGTGACAGGAGATATACCTACACGCGAGGAAGCACGTGCTGTAAGAGAAGAATTTAATACTAAAAAAATTATTCCTCAGTATGTGATTGACTTATTACGCAGATTGCCTCGCGATATGCATCCAATGACAATGTTTTCATCGGCAGTATTGGCAATGCAACGCGAATCGGAATTTGCTCGGGCTTATAAAGAGGGAGTAAGTAAACTTGATTATTGGAGTTATATGTATAACGATGCTGTGCAAATTATGGCTAAGCTACCATCTATTGCAGCATATATATACAGAATGAAATATCGTAATGATACTTTGATTGCTCCCGATTATTCACTTGATATAGGAGGTAATTTTGCTCATATGATGGGTATTCCTGCTCCTTACGATGATATTGCAAGATTATATTTTATTCTTCACTCTGACCACGAATCGGGTAATGCTTCAGCTCATACAACACATCTTGTAGCTTCTACTTTGTCGGATGCTTATTATTCACTGTCGGCAGGACTTAATGCACTGGCAGGTCCTTTGCATGGTTTGGCTAATCAAGAAGTTTTACGTTGGTTGCACGATGTAATTGAAAAACTTGACGGTGTTGAGCCTACCGAAGAGATTATGAAAAAATTTGTTTGGGATACACTTAACAGCGGGCAAGTTATTCCCGGATTCGGACATGCTGTTCTTCGTAAAACAGACCCGAGATACTATGCTCAACGTGAATTTTGCTTAAAGCATCTTCCCGATGACCCGATTTTTAAATATGTAAATATGCTTTACAATGTTGTTCCGGATATTTTACGTGAACAGGGAAAAGCAAAAAATCCGTGGCCTAATGTTGATGCTCAATCGGGTGTTATTCAGTGGCACTATGGCGTTAAAGAGTATGACTTTTATACAGTATTGTTCGGTATAGGACGAGCAATGGGTGTGCTTACCAACATTGTTTGGGACAGAGCTTTGCTTTATCCGCTTGAACGCCCGAAGTCACTTACTACAGCTATGCTCGAAGAGATAGCTAAAAATGCTAAGTAGTAAATATTTTGTTAAACAGAAAAAAACGGCTTTCTTACTATTGGGAAAGCCGTTTTGTTTTTATACATTGCATATAGCATTTATATTTACAAAAACGAAAACTATAGATTATTTTAGTTATTTGTTTTTAATTTTTAATTTGAAATATTATGGCAAAGACAAAACCTTTTGAAAATCATCTTGCTGAATATGAGCAATGGTT